>Ga0208628_1000027_pt1 | contig 125110 bp, 106 predicted proteins | sample LakWasMet16_LOW5_2_FD_183864 | JGI IMG/M metagenome (GOLD analysis project Ga0208628, IMG submission 183864) | Freshwater sediment methanotrophic microbial communities from Lake Washington under simulated oxygen tension - Sediment Metagenome... | ecosystem: Environmental > Aquatic > Freshwater... | reverse complement strand
AAAAAGAAAAAAACATGACTATTCGAGGAGGAAGAAGTAATCCTGTTCAATACAATACAGAAGAGTACAGCCGTATTTATGAAAATGAATATAAAGATTCGAAAAAAGATCCTTTGTCAACCTTTAGCATTGATGTCGATAAAGCTTCATACAGTAATATCAGACGTATGATTAATCAAAATCAATTACCGCAACCAGACGCTGTGAGAATTGAAGAGATGATCAATTACTTTAACTACAATTACCCACAACCTAATGATGAGCATCCTTTTTCAATTAACACTGAATACACTGATTGTCCATGGAATAAAAATCACCAATTAATTCACATAGGATTACAAGGAAAACAAATAGACATAAAGAATTTACCGAGTAACAATTTAGTATTCTTAATTGATGTCTCTGGCTCAATGATGGATGAAAACAAATTACCATTATTAAAATCAGGATTAAGATTATTAGTAGAACAATTGAGAGAAGAAGATAAAGTGTCTATTGTTGTTTATGCAGGAGCTGCAGGTGTTGTATTGCCGGCAACCTCTGGAAAGAATAAAGATAAAATATATGACGCCTTGGAAAATTTACAAGCTGGTGGCTCAACAGCAGGAGGTGAAGGCATTTTATTAGCCTACAAAACAGCAAAAGAAAACTTTATTGCAAAAGGTAATAACAGAATTATTTTAGCAACCGATGGCGATTTTAATGTGGGTGTTAGCGGCGATGGGGAATTAGTTCGTTTAATTGAAAAGCAAAGAGAAGATGGTGTATTTTTAAGTGTGTTAGGTTTTGGAACTGGTAATTATAAAGATTCTAAAATGGAGCAATTGGCAGATAAAGGAAATGGCAACTACGCTTATATTGATAATATACTAGAAGCAAAAAAAGTGTTAGTTAAAGAAATGGGAGGTACACTTTTAACCATTGCAAAAGATGTAAAGTTACAACTCGAATTTAATCCTGCTTTTGTAAAAGGCTACCGTTTGGTTGGTTACGAAAATCGTTTATTGAATAATGAAGATTTCAATGATGATAAAAAAGATGCAGGCGAGTTAGGCTCAGGCCACACCGTAACTGCCATTTACGAAATTATTCCAGCGGGTTCATCCGAATTAATAGCAAGTTTCGATTCTTTAAAGTATCAACAACCAAAACAAACGCCATCACCTTTAGCTTTTAATAATGAGGTGATGACCATAAAATTTAGATACAAAGAACCTAAAGAATCTCATTCAAAACTAATAACTCATATTGTACCAAATAAAAAAATAGCATTCAATAACAGTTCTGAGAATTGCCAATTTGCTTGTTCAGTAGCCGAATTTGGCTTACTATTAAGAGACTCTAAATTTAAAGGAGAAACGAATTATAAAGACATCTTAGCCTTAGCCAAACAAGCAAAAGGAAAAGATGATGAAGGTTACAGAGCAGAGTTTATTAAATTAGTTGAAACATCTGAGATTTTAAAAACCAATGTTAAATAAAATCTAATTCTTGAAAAAACACCTATCAGGCTTATAGCAATCTGCACATAAAACCTGATAGGTGTTTATAAATAAGTTTAAGGAACCAAAATACACTAGAGCTACCTATAGTGTAACATTAATGTCTTTATTGATAAATTTTATCTATAATCAAATTCAATACTTCTATTAAAATTAGTAAAATAACAATCCACTCTAATAAAGTGCTTTTTTTATATTGCATCAAATCTTTAAACAACTCTAGATTTTCTTTGATGATTTGTAAATCTTCGTGAATATTTCGATAGCGTATTTGAAGATCAAATGTTTTTTTAAGCCCAATATCTATTTTATTTAAATTTTCATCTTCCCAAGTTTCTGGAGGAGAATCAAAAATATATAGATTTTGAGAGATTTTATTTTTCAAATTTAATGTTCTTCCAATATAGCGTCTCAGATTTTTACCAGAGATGTTTAATTTTCCTTCATTTTCGAGGTATTGAATTTGATGATTGGTTCCTTCCAAAAGAATATCACTTTGATCAGAATAAAAATCAAGGGCAACGCTGTGAGAAACATTTAACATAATAATACGTAAGGTTTCACTATCAGCATTAATAATTTCAATCTTGTTATAACCAAAAGAATTATGTTTGCAATCGGTCTCAATTACAAACTCTTCGTGCAATTTATTCTCAAAGGGATTTTTTGTGTACTGAGTCATTAATTTAAAAAACTCTGCAATTTTCATAGCATCATAATTTAAAAAACAGATAACTCCGTATTTAAAAACATACACAAATTTATTTTCTTCGATTTGATAAAAAAGTTCGTCAGAACTAAAATATTTAAGCTCCGCAGTAAAGTCAGACTTAAAGGCTTTTATGTCTATACTCTCTGAATACTGATAGGCATGGACTTTGAGCATAATTCATTGATTTATATATAAAGGTAATTATTTTAATCAACATTTAAAACTTAGACACGCAACTAAAATAAAAAAGCCTGTTTGCAAATAGCAAACAGGCTTTAATAAATATGTATTATAACAATTAAGCCGTAGTAACTGAAGATAATACAGAGTTCATACTTCTTACTGCATCTGCACTCTTAGCAAATAAAGCTTTTTCGTCATCATTTAATTTAAAGTCAACGATTTTTTCCCAACCGTTTTTACCAATAATTACAGGAACACCCATGCAAATATCAGATTGACCATATTCTCCTTCTAACATAACGCTACAAGGAATTAATTTTTTCTGATCATTTAAGATACTGTCAACAATTGTTGCAACTGCTGCACCTGGAGCATACCAAGCAGAAGTTCCTAACATACCTGTTAATGTAGCGCCACCAACCATTGTATCAGCAGCAATTTTTTTCAATGTATCAGCATCTAATGTTTGAGAAACTGGCACACCGTTATGAGTTGCTAAACGAGTTAAAGGAATCATAGTTGTATCACCATGTCCACCAATAACTACACCTTGTACATCACTTGCAGGAGCATTTAATGCTTGAGATAAATAACAATTGAAACGAGCGCTATCTAAAGCACCACCCATACCAATAATGCGGTTTTTAGGTAAATTACTTCCTTTTAATGCTAAGTAAGTCATTGTATCCATTGGATTAGACACGATGATGATAATTGCATTTGGAGAATGTTTTAATACGTTTTCAGTTACTGTTTTTACAATTCCTGCATTGATACCAATTAACTCTTCACGAGTCATACCTGGTTTACGAGGAATACCAGAAGTAACAACTACTACATCAGACCCAGCAGTTTTAGCATAATCATTTGTGCTTCCACTAATACGAGTATTGAAACCATTTAAAGAAGCTGTTTGCATTAAATCTAATGCTTTACCTTCTGCAAAATTTTCTTTAATGTCTAAAATTACTACTTCACTAGCAATTCTTCTTTGTGCAATATATTCTGCACATGTTGCGCCTACGTTTCCAGCGCCGATAACTGATACTTTTGTCATGATTACTTTATGTTTTTATGTTTTTAATTTTTGTTTTCTTTTGTCAGTTCGAGCGAAGTCGAGAACTTTTAGTAACGTCTCGACTTCGCTCGACGAGACATTAATTCTTTATTTTTTAAGCATCAATTTTTGCATACTTCGCATTTTGTTCAATAAACTCTCTACGAGGAGGAACTTCATCACCCATTAACATCGCAAACACTCGATCCGCTTCTGCTGCACTATCAATGTTTACTTGACGCAAAGTACGTGTAGATGGATCTAATGTTGTTTCCCACAACTGAATCGCATTCATCTCTCCTAAACCCTTATATCGTTGAATGTTTACGCTTTCTGGTTTATCGCCACCTAATATTTTTACTTGTTCAGCACGGTCCACTTCGTTCCAACAATACACTTGTTCTTTTCCTTTTTTCACCAAATATAATGGAGGCGCCGCAATATAAACATGACCTTTCTCAACTAATTCTCTCATATGACGGAAAAAGAACGTTAAAATTAAAGTGGTAATATGAGACCCATCTACATCGGCATCACACATAATCACAATTTTATGGTAACGTAATTTTTCCATATTTAATGCACGGTCATCTTCTTTCGTACCACGGAAAACACCTAAAGCCGTAAATATATTTTTAATCTCTTCGTTTTCGTAAATTTTATATTCTAATGCCTTTTCTACATTTAAGATTTTACCCCTTAATGGCAAAATAGCTTGGAAATCACGGTTACGACCTTGTTTAGCTGTTCCACCTGCTGAATCACCCTCTACTAAGAATAATTCACATGCCATTGGGTCGTTATTAGCACAATCAGCTAATTTACCAGGTAATCCTGAACCAGACATGACTGATTTACGCTGAACCATTTCGCGAGCCTTACGAGCAGCGTGACGAGCCGTAGCGGCTAAAACCACTTTATCAACAATTAAACGCGCTTGCTTAGGATTTTCTTCTAAATAATTCCCTAATGCTTCACTAATGGCAGAATCAACCGCTCCAGTAACTTCACTATTCCCTAATTTAGTTTTGGTTTGCCCTTCAAATTGTGGTTCTTGAACTTTAACAGATACTACTGCCGTTAAACCTTCTCTAAAGTCATCTCCACTAATTTCGAACTTAATATTTTTAAACATGCCGTTTTTTTCAGCATAGCTTTTCAAAGTACGAGTTAATCCTCTACGGAAACCTGCTAAGTGAGTACCACCTTCGTGTGTATTAATATTGTTTACATAACTCTGAATACTTTCGCTATAAGAGTGATTGTACAACATCGCTACTTCAACTGGAATTCCGTTTTTTTCACCTTCAATGTGAATCACGTCATCCATTAATTTTTCTTTACCTCCGTCAATGTACTGAACGAACTCTTTTAATCCACCTTCACTATGGAAAGTTTCCGCATAAGAAACGCCATTTTCGTCTTTCTGACGATCATCCGTTAATACAATCGTAATTCCTTTATTTAAGAAGGCTAATTCGCGCATACGATTGGCTAGGGTAGCATAGATATACTCTCCTGTAGTAAATATGCTTAAATCAGGTGTAAAAGTTACTATAGTACCTCTTTCGGTTGTATCACCTACAATTTTAGCAGGATATTGAGGGATTCCTTTTCTGAACTCCTGCATAGTTATTTTACCATCACGGTGAACTTCTGCAATTAATGGATCCGATAAAGCGTTTACACAACTAACACCTACTCCATGTAATCCACCAGATACTTTATAAGTATCCTTATCAAATTTACCACCTGCATGTAAAACCGTCATTACAACTTCTAAAGCACTCACTCCTAATTTTGGATGAATACCAGTTGGAATACCACGACCATTATCTTTTACTTTAATGGAATTATTTTCTAATATAATAACAGAGATAGTATCACAGTGACCAGCCAACGCTTCGTCAATAGAGTTATCCACTACCTCGTACACTAGATGATGTAAACCTTTAACGCCAATATCGCCAATATACATGGCAGGTCTTTTTCTAACTGCTTCTAATCCTTCTAGAACTTGAATGTTGTCGGCTCCGTAATTTGTCTTATCTATCGCTGTATTTTCTTCCATAAATTGTGAGATCTTCTATTTAAGTATATAATTCTTAAATATACCGATTTTATTGGGTTTTCAGGTAATTTATTTCCAGCATTTTACTAACAAATGTTAATAAAAATATCATCAAAAATCTAAAAAAAATTATCAAAAAATTTGCCGATTTGCAATATCCTATTTTCAGAAAATAAGACGAAAATTTCACTGTTTTTTACTCCTATTTTTATACTCTAAAAAAACAAATATGTCAGATATATTTTCTACCGAAGCACTACTTAGTTTAATACCATTAACCTTAATGGAAATATTATTAGGCATTGATAACGTCATATTTGTTTCTATTGTTTTAAGCAGATTAGATAAAAGTAAAACCAAACAAGCTGGGTTTATTTGGATGATTACAGGTATTTTTATGCGCTTACTGTTTTTATTCATCCTAGGTTACTTAATAAAAGGAGAACAAGAATTGTTTACTATCTTTAACCATTCCGTTGCCTTAAAAGATATTATTATGCTAGCTGGTGGTTTATTTTTACTCATAAACTCAACACTAGAGATTCACAATAAATTAGAGGGTGAAGATCCTGATGAACATTTAAATAACGAAAAAAAAAGAAACCATCGTCCTTTAAATCAATTATCATTCAAATGATATTAATTGATATGGTATTTAGCATTGATGGTGTTGTAACCGCTATTGGAATGGCTAATAATATTGTGATTATGATGATTGCTGTTATCATCATTATGGCAGTGATGTTCTATTTTGCTCCAATGATTTCTGCATTCATACACAAACATCCAACCTTTAAAGCACTGGCATTATCCTTTTTAGTTTTAATTGCTGTTTTATTAGTTGTTGAAGGTGTAAATGTAGACAAAATAGAAATACCTAAAGGTTATATTTATTTCGCCATGGCATTCTCATTTGCTGTGGAATTAATTAACTTAAAAGTGAGAAAACAGCATAAGCCTGTAGAATTACGTTCACCTACTTTAAAGTAAAAAAAACACCTAATAGTTATACATATATATAAAGGTATATATATCTATTATTTTTAGTCCTAAAATGATCCAAGTCATAATTCCTGTTAAAAAAAAATGTTATTTAGGTGATTTGTTCATTTTTTATGTACTTTTGAACTTGAAAATGAAACCAAGTAAATCTACATATTTCGCATTTTTCTTCTTGATGTGTTTTTTAACATCATTTAGTGTTATTACATACAAAAACATAAACACACTTGCCTCTCAAACTTTATTAAAAAACAGTAAAAACATTACCGTTTCTGCAAAAGAAGAAAACCAAGCAAACTCAGACAATTTTTTATTTGAGGAAAATGAAACTGAAACAGAAAATGATTTTCAAGTTCAGGCTTTTACTCTTCCTTTTTTTATTACTTTTTTTCAATACGAGTCTTTTCAACCTAGTCTCGTTTCTGCTCAACCTCTAGCAGAAAAACTAACAACCCCAATTTATATTGAGGTTTGTAATTTCAGAATTTAATTTTTAATTGTTTGTTCTTAATTAATAAATTAAGAACATTTTCAGCTATTATCTATAGTCTGAATTTTTATCCTCAAAAACATCATTGCGTGTATATATTCTTGCGCTGAATGAATTAAAATACAATTAAAAATAATTATGGCAACAGAAACAAAAAAAAGATATATCCCAGCCGATGGTTTAGCAGGCTTAAAACAAAATTTTTCAAAAGATACTTTATCTGGATTTTTAGTATTTTTATTAGCTCTACCATTAAGTTTAGGTATCGCTAAAGCATCAGATTTTCCAGCAATTTTTGGATTGGTAACTGCTATTATTGGTGGTGTAGTAGTGAGTTTTTTCGCCGGCTCAAGATTAACTATTAAAGGGCCTGCAGCCGGTTTAATCGCTATATGTGGCGGCGCTATTACTGCTTTTGGCGGTGGAGATACTGGATGGCATTTAGCGTTAGGCGCTATTGTTGTGGCGGGTATTGTTCAAGTATTATTTGGAGTATTTAAATTAGGGAAATTAGCTGATTTTTTTCCAGGCGCTGCTATTCACGGAATGCTGGCTGCTATTGGTATCATCATCATGTCAAAACAAATTCATTCAATATTAGGTATCGATCCTAAATTATTAAAAGGAAAAGAACCTCTTGAACTATTAGCAATGATTCCTGAAAGTATTATGCATGAAAATGCACATATTGCTGAAATTGGCATTGCTTGTTTATTGATATTAGTAGGAATGAGTTTTGTGAAACATCAAAAATTAAAAAAGATTCCAGCTCCATTAGTGGTTTTAATAGTTGCTATACCATTAGGATTTGTTTTACATATTAAAACAGAAGGTGCAATTGCAAACTTTTCTTTAGTGAAAATTGGAAGTATTTTCGAGTCATTTACAAATGGTTCTATTATGAAAGGTGATTTTATAAGTAGAGGCATTTTAAATGCTGATTTTTCCGCATTAAGTTCTCATTCTGGTGATTTTATAATGTACGTGGTTTTATTTTCCTTGATAGGCAGTATAGAATCATTGTTAACAGCTAAAGCAATTGACAACTTAGATCCATTTAAACGTAAATCAGATTTTAATAAAGATTTAATTGCAGTTGGTATTGGAAATTCACTATCTGGTTTATTAGGCGGTTTACCTATGATTAGTGAAGTGGCCCGTAGTTCGGCAAATGTTAGTAATGGTGCTAGAACTCGTTGGGCTAATTTTTTCCATGGAGTTTTTTTATTATTAGCTATTCTTGTAGCCGTACCTGTTATTGAAATGATACCTAATGCAGCATTAGCAGCTATGTTAACTTTTGTAGGATTTAAGTTAGCACATCCAAAAGAGTTTAGACATATGTTTCATGTTGGAAAAGAACAGTTTGTAATTTTTAGCTCAACTGTAGTGGTTACTTTAGCTACTGATTTATTAGTTGGCGTTGGAACAGGCATCGTATTAGAATTAATTATTAATTTAATAAATGGTGCATCTGCCAAAAATTTATTTAAATCTGATGTTACTATTACTAAACACAGTGATGACAACTACACTGTTAATGTTCATAGTGGGTTAATGTTCTCAAACATTTTAGGATTTAAAAAAGTGTTTGCTACTTTGCCACAAAGAAAACACGTTATTATAGATGTTAGTAAAGCCGAAATAGTAGATCATACTTCTATTCTTACATTAAATGGCTTAGTGGAAGATTATAAAGATAATTTTGGAACCATAAAAGTAGATGGTTTTAAGAATCACAAGCAATTGGGACACGCGCCAACATCAACTCGTATCTTGAAATTGAGCTAATTGCTCAGATGATCCTTGCTAAGACTTGGCCAATCAACTGATGTTTTATTTCATAGTTTTTCAACTTTTGATTAACTAAGTCTTAGCAAGACCATATTTATAATATTCATTCCTTAAAAGATAAAAATGAAAAAGATCATTTTATTAATTGCAATCTGTATTTCAGTAAGTACAATTGCGCAATCTCCTAGTGCGCGATTTAAAGATGGTTTAAAAATCTATTTAAATGACGATAGCACAAAATATATTCAAGGTACTGGGTTAGCGCAAATTTGGTTGAGATATAACGATAACAATCCTGGATCAACAATATACGGCTCTCCAAAAAAAGAAACCTTTGATGTAGGATTAAGACGTGTACGATACCAAATAATGGGGCAAGTATCTAAAAAAGTATTCTTCTACACTCAATTTGGAATTAATAGCTTTAATAGTTTATCAGCTCGTAAACCAGGTTTATTTTTACATGATGTAACTGCTGAATATAAAATATATAAAAACTATTTTACACTTGGTGCTGGCTTAAATGGTTGGAATGGGACATGTCGTTATACATCATCTGGTGTAGGTAATATTTTAGGGATGGATTTACCAACCATTGAAGAATCAACCAATGATGTGACTGATCAATTTGTAAGAAAACTTGGTGTGTATGCAAAAGGGCAAATTGGTGGTTTAGATTATCGCATTGCTGCTGCTAATCCATTTCCTGTTCAAAATTCTTTAACCACTGTTGCTACATTAAATGGAACAAACACAGCAGCCTATTCCACCAAAGCACCTGAAATGCAGCACCAAGGCTATTTAAAGTGGCAATTTTTTGACAAAGAAAACAACCTCTTGCCTTATAGTGCAGGTTCATACTTAGGTAAAAAACACATATTAAATGTTGGCTCAGGCTTCACTTATCAAAAAGATGCAATGTGGTATAGAAATGCTAAGATGGATACCATATCAGCGCCTATGCAACAATTTGCGCTAGATGTATTTTATGATTCTTATTTAAATAAAGAAAAACAAAACGCCATCACTGCTTATGCAGCTTATTTAAATTATAATTTTGGACCAAATTATATAAGAAATGCTGGGGCCATGAATACAGCTAATGGAACTACTGGAACAGCAAGTTTTAATAGCTATGGAAATAATGTGCCTTTAATTGGCACAGGTCAAGTTGTTTATGCTCAAGCAGCCTATTTATTTAAGAAAGATTTATTTGGTAAAAATGGTACAATACAACCATATGCGTCAAGTTCATATGCCATGTATCAAAAACTAAAAGACCCTGTATTGATTTACGATATTGGTTTAAACTGGATTATTGCTGGACAAAATTCTAAAATCTCCTTAGACTATCAAAGCAGGCCAATATTTAATACTGACAGTAAAGGAGACATACGTGAAACAAAAAGCGCAAGACGAGGTCAAGTTGTATTGCAATACCAAGTTTCATTTTAAAAAAATTATAGTTCAATTTAATATATAAAGATTATGAACGCACAACACAATAGTTTTAATGAGCATGATGTACTTCATGACTTAAAACATTATTTACCCGCACAAGCTCCATTAAAAGATTTCATTCACCATAATACTTTACATGCATTTCAGAATTTAAAATGGGATAAAGCCATTAGAAGAGCGGAAAAAATGTTTGGGTACAAAGTATCTTTATCAATAGATGAATACAGAGATTTATATAAATCCAATCGCATCAAACAAGAAAATCTTGAGAGATCAATTATTGAAAGAAAAGGGAAAGAACATCTCAATGAATGGTTAAACAATCTTATTAAAAAAGATTATGATTGTTCAAACACATCAAGAATTGGGAAATTACGATCAAATTGGAAAACACAATACCACATCAATTTAGATTCTATCACTCATCCGAAAATTTTTAGAATACTATGCAGCTACTTAGATCAAGGAATTTCTATTTGGAAATTCCCAGTACATGAAAAAGGTTTCTTAACCTCTATTAGAGAAATTGAGAAAAACAGTTCCATCAGTATATTTAATTCGGAACGTGCTAAAAAACTATTCTTAAATAATCGTCTAGAAATTCATGAGTTACTAGATGTTTTAGTAGGAGATGAAAAATTATATAAACAATATATTTTTGATCAACAGTTTGCACATCAAGGCTGGAGTGGAATGGTATCATCTATCGAAGACCAACCACAAAGTTTATTAGATCCTAAAAAAATCTCAATTAAAGAATTAATTGTTTTAGAGTGTTTATTAGAAATAGATACACTAGATAGTAAGTTTGGAGAAACCTGGGCACCATTAACTCATAAACTAAACGAAAAGCCAATTGATTTATTTTCTGAAGTTGATTCAACGGAATTGAACGAGGTTTTATCCATTTGGCAAAATGCGTATGAGTGGAGTTATTATGACAGTGTTTTAAATGGATTAAAACTAAATTCTCTTGAACCTAAAAAAGAAACTAAAAAATCATTTCAAGCTATGTTTTGTATGGATGACCGAGAAGGCTCTATTAGAAGGCATATTGAAAAGAACGATCCTAACAGCGAAACATTTGGCACTCCTGGTTTTTTTGGTGTAGAATTTTATTTTAAACCTGAACATGGTAAATTTTATAGTAAATTGTGTCCAGCTCCAGTTACACCGAAGTATTTAATTAAAGAAATTGATACTAAAAATGTCAGAAAAAAAGACATCCACTTTAATGATCACACACATTCATTAGTAAGAGGTTGGTTAATTTCACAAACATTAGGCTTTTGGTCAGCCATCAAATTATTCTTCAATATTTTTAGACCAACTATGAGTCCTGCCACAGCTCACTCATTTAATCAAATGGATAAATTTTCGAAACTAACAATTGAAAATAAGAATCCAACTGATATTGAAAATGGTTTGCAAATTGGATTTAACATCGAAGAAATGGCTTCTCGTGTTGAAGGGCAATTAAAAAGCATTGGTTTAGTAAAAAACTTTGCGCCTTTAGTTTACATTGTAGGTCACGGTTCTAGTAGTGTTAACAACCCTCACTATGCAGGGTATGACTGCGGCGCTTGTTCTGGCAGACCAGGATCAGTTAACTCACGGGTAATGTGTTACATGTCAAATCACAAGAAAGTAAGAGAAATATTAAAACAAAGAGGAATTATAATTCCTGATACCACTCAGTTTATTGGAGGATTGCATGATACATCAAGAGATGATATTGATTTTTTTGATGAAGATTCATTATCTGAACTAAATGCACAATATCATAAAACAAATAAATTAGTTTTCGAAAAAGCGTTGGATGCTAATGCAAAAGAACGTTCAAGAAGATTAGTATCAATTGACAGTCATTTAAGTGCTAAAGAAATTCACGAAAAAGTTAGAACGCGTTCTGTTTCAATTTTCGAACCTCGTCCCGAATTAAATCATGCAACAAACGCTTTATGTATAGTTGGAGGAAGGGACTTAACCAGAGGAGTTTTTTTAGATAGACGTTCGTTTATGAACTCTTATGATTATAAAATTGACCCAGATGGAAAAATTTTAACGGGTGTAATGAAACCCTTAGGTCCAGTAGCTGGTGGTATTAATTTGGAATATTATTTTTCGAGAGTGGATAATCAAAAATTAGGTGCTGGCACAAAATTACCTCATAATGTCATGGGACTTTTTGGTGTGGCAAATGGTATTGATGGAGATTTAAGACCAGGCTTACCAAGCCAAATGATTGAAGTACATGACCCTGTTCGTTTATTAATCATCGTGGAACATTTTCCTGAGGTAGTATTAAATGTCATTAAATCAGTTGATGCCATGTACGAGTGGTTTGTCAATGAATGGATAAATTTGGTAGCTGTAAATCCTGAAACAAAAGAATTCTTTTTATTTAAAGAAGGTACATTTATTCCTTATACGCCTATTCCTCAAACAATAGAAAAAGCGAATGATATGACACCAATTATAGAAAACACATTAGAAAACATTTCAGTTCATTTAATTAACTAAAAAATATGCAAACAGTTATTCAATATTTTATAATTCTTCCTATTATAGGATTTATTATAAGTGTATTACTTCCTCGTAAAAATGAAAGTTTAATTTCTAAACTAAGTATTTATTTAGTGGGAATACACTTTATAAGTGCCGTATTCTTTGTAGGATACTGGTTATTTAATGGGCATCCAACTATTGATTTCAAAAACCTCGTATTATTTAAATCAACAGGATATGAATTTTTCATTGACTTTTGTTTTGATAAAATTACAGTTGTTTATATGCTTGTGGGTTCATTTTTAACATTTTTAGTAACCATTTACTGTAGTTATTACTTACACCGAGAAGACGGATATAAACGCTTCTTCAATACAATTATGTTTTTTTACATGGGATACAACATTACTGTTTTATCTGGTAATTTAGAAACCTTATTTGTAGGCTGGGAGATACTTGGTATTTCTTCATTTTTACTAATTGCATTTTACAGAGACAGGTATTTGCCTGTGAAAAATGCATTTAAAGTGTTTTCTATTTATAGATTAGGTGATGTAGGTTTAATTTTAGCGATGTGGGCATGTCATCATTTGTTTCATGAAAACATTACATTTTTTCAATTACAAAACGACTTATTAGTAAGTCAACACTTAGAAAATCATAGTTTTATTGGAATTTTTGTTGCCATTATGATTTTGATTACTGCTGCTGCTAAATCTGCTCAGCTACCTTTTTCATCTTGGTTACCAAGAGCTATGGAAGGCCCTACCCCATCCAGTGCTATATTTTACGGTTCATTATCTGTTCACTTAGGTGTATTTTTAATGCTTAGAACTTATGAGCTATGGGAACATCAAATTTCTGTAAGAGTATTAATTTTCTTATTAGGATTAACTACTAGTATTGTTGCAACTGGTATTGCAAGGGTTCAATCATCTATTAAAGCTCAAATTGCCTATGCTTCAATATCACAAATAGGATTAATTTTTATAGAATTATCTTTTGGATTAGAAATACTGGCGTTAATACACTTTGCAGGAAATGCATTTTTAAGAACTTATCAATTATTAGTATCTCCATCTACCGTAAGTTATTTAATCAGAGAACAATTCTACAACTTTGTTCCAAGGCCAACTAGTATAGAAGACTCTTTTTCTAAAAAAGTAAAATATACATTTTACATTCTCAGTTTAAGAGAGTTTAATTTAGACACTTTAATTTATTGGTTATGGCGTCCATTAAAAGTAATGGGTAGAAGTTTGAACTTTGTGAATGCTAAAAACGTATTATACTATTTTATTCCTGCGTATGTAATTGGTTTAATCTTATTATTTAACGAACAATACATTCCAACACAAATTCATGAAGTACTACCAACTCTATTTTCTTTTATTGGATTTATAATGGTACTAAAATCATACACAGAACGAAAAAATGTTCAATTAGCATGGGTTTTAATAATCATGAATCACTTTTGGATAGCCTTAGCTATATCGTTCAATGAACATTATATCTATACTCAATCATTACTGTATTTAAGTGGGATTGTTGCAATGGGTATTGTAGGATATATTACAATCCGTAAATTAAAAGCAACTGAAAGCCATGTTGATTTAAACACGTTTAATGGACATTCCTACGAGCACCCAAAATTTGCCTTTGTTTTTTTATTGTCTTGTTTAGGATTAACAGGTTTTCCAATAACACCTACATTTGTTGGAGAAGATATTATTTTTACTCACATTCATGAGAACCAAATAGCGCTTGCCTTTTTTACATCATCTAGCTTAATCATTGATGGCATTTCAGCAATACGAATATACTCAAGAGTATTTTTAGGGCCGCATGTAAAAACAAATCATGAAAGTGCTTTTAAATCATCTTAATGAAAAAGGCTATCTCAAAAATGAGATAGCCTTAAAAAAAACAAAATCTTTTTTTTAAAAAGGAATAAACGTTAAGCCTGCCATTAAATTAAATCGTTGACTAGGATATTTTTCCCAACGATAATAACGTGTATTAGCAATATTATTAAAGTTCACAAAGAAAGATAACATTTTACTATAACGGTATTCTGCACCAATATTCGCATCAACAATACCTTTCAGTAATTTAGACTCTGTTGTATACTTAAAATTATTTTCAACTTGCGTTAAGGCAAATTGATTACCTATTACAAATACATCCGCTTTTAAAATAATTTTACTTTTTAGATTATAAACCGTTGATAAAGTAATGTCATAATCAGGTTTATGATAAGCTCTCTCTAAATTTTTTGTTTTGTATAAGTAATAATTCCCTTTAGCTATAAAGTGTACTTTTTCTTTATACTGATACTTCACTTGTCCAGAAACATTAAATAAATTAGTGTTATCGTAAATTACTTTGTATTGATTATCTAAAGTGCCATTTTGAGTATAATCAATTACAAAGAAATGCATACTATCAACAATACTATAACTCACTTTAGCGTCATAACTTGTTTTAGAACTCAAATTACCTTTTAATCCTCCAAATACATTAATTTTTGTGTTAGAGTTTTTATAATTAATCACTGAGGTGATAAAGGGATTTTCATTTGACAGACTTCTTAAAGAGTTTTTCTGTAACCCGCCATTAATTCCTACATAAGGAATAATAATACTCTCGTATACATCAAATTGGGCGTTTAATTGAGGGTGAAAATAAAACTTTGCACTTTCTCCGGTATACATATCAACGGTGGCAGCCAAACCAATATCTGCCATCCATTTTTTACCACGAGTCTCAAAATATGGATTCAATCTAATAATCATATCATTAAATGTATCATTTGGTAATTTATGATTATAATAATCTGCATCAAATGCCACAAACAATCTTTCTTTATTAATGTATGTATTAAATAAGGTATTTAGTTTTACATTATTTTCAGCTACATGGTAGATATCTGTTAAATTATGGTACCCTAATTTAATGAAGTGATTTATCTTACTACTATCTGTATAATGGCTTTGAACTTTAATAACTGGCTCAAATAATTGATAACGTTGTTTTGTGTAATCCTTTGATAAATTATTTTCTGTTGTGTCATATCCATAAAAATGAACCACATTTCTTTTATAATTAAATTCTCCAGTTAAGGTGTGTTTTTTATAAAACTTCTTTCCAAATATTTCTCCTTCGTTATCGCTATATCCACTATATCCAACATCTTTTAAATGAGATGAAGATGAGATGTGTTTAATATGAGCGCCGTAAGCCACATCTCTAGTTCTAATACTATTAATCCAAAATTCTCCGTAAGGAGTTGTGTATGTTCCCATTCCTATTTTTAAAAGCGAACGATATAACTTTGATAATGGCTCGTTTTGCATTTTAGCAGCGTCGATAGGAATCACTTCGTATTTAGAAACCAAAGGAGTGGACACAATTCCGTAATTAATATTTGCTATTTTTTTTACCGTATCTTTTATCTCAGGTAAATCCCCTAATTTAATAGCATCTTTAATCGTAGGCTCAAACTCACTCGTTGCTTTTAATTCAATATCTTTCATGCCAGTTTGAGCCAAGGTTGCTGCTACGTATCCAAAAATAAGCAACAATACAAAAAACCATTGTAGTTTTTTAATTCTACGTTTTTGAATTTGTTGTTCTTGCTCGTACATAGCTGAATTACCATACTTACTAGAAGACAGTATCGTATTGCTATTAAATAATTTTATTTCTCTCATATTATCTTTTTCTGAAATATCTTTTAATTATTGTTTTTTAATGAATCCATTTTTGCTTCATACAATTGATCAAACAAATCTTTATCGGCTTTGGTTTCTTTAAATTCAATCTTCATTTCGTTACCACTTTGTTGTTCTTGTAACATACGAGCAGATTTTTTAGTTTTTAATTTCTCAAGCTTTGCTGTAGCCTCATCAATAAATTCCTGTTTTGGTTTACCATCAATTACAGTTTGTAACATCAATTCAGCATCAGCATCATCGCCTTTAGCAATATATGAATCTGCTAATAACAATAATCCTTTAGTGTTCCAATCATCGTTAGAATACTCATAACCAACTAATGTGGTAATCGTTTTTTCAACTGCTGTATAATCTTGTTTCGCTAATTGAATTTTAGCAATATGATATAAAGCCTCTGCGCCTGTAATATTCTTCGCAGATTTATGAATAGCCTTAAACTCCAATAAAGCATCGTCAAAACGACTTAATTCAAATAAAGATTTAGCTTTATCATACTTAGCCTCATTAGTTTGTTGCGGTGTAATCTTTTCTGTATTTAATACTTTTATTGCAAAATCTAAAGCCACTTCATAGTTTTTTAAATTAAAAGCACTACGCATTGCACCTATTCTTCCGCTTAATTTATTTGCTGGTGTTTCAGCATATTCTTCTAATTTTTGATACAACGGTAAGGATTCTTCATACTTTTTATCTTTATAAAGTATATAGGTCAATTTTAATAATGCCGTTTCAGAATAAATACCTCTAGATTTATTAACGATATATTGATACGAAGGTTGAGCTTTATCATACTGACTGTTACTATAAGCACACTCAGCATAACAATAATGAGCTTCTGAAATAAATTTACCTTCAGGATATTTACTAATATAACTGCCAAATTTAGACATTGCTAAATCACAATTCTTTTGATTATAATAAGCTTCTTTTGCCGCTTCATATAAAGATGATTCTAATTCATTTGTATTTAAAGGATTGCCGACTGAATTAAAATAGGTAGCCATCTCGTCAATTTTTCCTTGAGCTTCAAATATTTTCTTTATCATTGGAAGTACCTCGCGTGCTTCAGACCCTTTTGGATCCTTTTTTACAATCTGATCAAAATAAGAGAATGCTTTATCATCTTCTTTTCTTTCATAGTAAACCAATCCTATACCTGCTAATGAAGATGCTACAAAAGATGAATTTGGATAATTATCTAATATCTTCTGATAATACACAACAGCATTATCTCCATCCCCTATGTCTTTTCGATATGTTTCAGCCGTTTCAAATATAGAAGCTGCTAAATAATTAGATTTAGGATACTTAGAAACCAACATTTTTAAATCGCTGATTTTTTCCTGATTATTTTTCAATAAACCACTGCATAATGCTTTTTGATACATACAGTAATCTACGTCTAACTGATTTAAAGCAATAGCTGTTTCATAGTAATCAGCCGCTTGAGGGTACACATTATTCATAAAGTAGCTGTCGGCTGTTCTAATATTAGCATCAGCTACTTTTTTAGAATCATATGAATTTTTACTAATTAAAAATTTACGAAATGAAATATTTGCGTTTTCATAATCCTTTTTATTTTTTTGCTGAAAATACGCGTATCCAATATTGTAATTAGATAAATCATACTCTTTTAAACTAAATGCTCCTTCATTTAATTGAAAAGATTTCCAAGTTTCAATAGCTGTTGCATAATCTTTTTTAATGTAAGAGATTTCGCCAAGCCAGTATAGAGATAATGCATTATAGGTTTTATCGAAATTAACTGCTAATGATTTTTTAAAATAACGAGAAGCACTATCTAAATCTATATTATTAAAAAATTCAACCGCCTTAAAATAAATTAATTTTTGATATGTGATTTTTAAAATTGGATCAAGAGGCTGAATTTTCTCGATAGATGAAATCGCTTGCGAATAATTTTTAGTAGTAGAATATACATTGACTAAATAATTATAAGCTTCTGCTTTTCTTAAAGACTCAGGATATTCCTTAATGTATTTTTGAAATGCAATAACCGCATCATTATATGGAGCAAATGACAATTCATAACATAATTTTGCGTAACTAAATAAAGCGTCTTCTGTTATTTTAGGATCAAAAGAAGTTGTAGAAGCCGCATAAAAAGCATTGCGTGCTTTTGTTTTGCTATTATTTTTCACGTGACAATCAGCTAAATGATACCAAGCATTTTGAGCTAAGCTATCTTTTGCTTCAGTAGCTTTTTCAAAATTAATAATGGCATTTTTATAGTCCTTAATTTGATAATAACAATATCCAATTTCATAACTTCCTTGAGCGTTAAATCCTCCCCCAGTAGTTTCAGATTTTTTAAAGTAAGTTAATGCATTAGTAAAATCTTTTAAGTTAAAGTAAGATTCGCCAATCATACGATTAATTTCTCCTTCTTTCTGTACATGAGTAGTATCATCCAATAATGCTGGCGCATTTTTAACAACGTCACTAAACTTACCTTGAATAAAATAAATTTGAGTAATGTAATAAGGTACAACCGAACCAAATGTTTCGTTATTTAATAATCGATTAAACCCTTGTAAAGCTGTTTCATATTTTTTTTCTTGATATAAAATATGTGAATAATAATAATTAGCAGGGTGTGCATATTTATTATCGACATCTTTTATTTCAAATAAATCTGTTTTTGATTTTTCGAAATTTTTAGTAACGAAATAACTATAGCCTCTTTTAAAATAAAGTTCTGCTAAATTTTCTTTACTTAAATCATAAATATCAACTTTCTCTAAAAACTGAATAGACTCTTCATACTTCTTCTTTCTGAAATTAGATTTCCCTAAATAAAAATAGCCCCATTTAATCTTATTACTTTCTGGATGACGTTCAATAAACTCCTTCATTCTCCATTCTCCATCCTTATGAAATAGCTCTATACCACATGCAGCTGCATAATACTCTGCGTCTGTTTTTAACAAAGTATTACCTTTAACTAAAGCCATGTAATCAACAAAACCTTTTTGAGCAGCAGTGTATTGTTTTTTATCAAACAATTCCATTGCAGTTTTATAAGTAGCATCTTTATCAAGATATAATTGTGTTTTTTGAGCAAACAACAATCCTGAGAACGTTAATAACAGTAGGCTTATGAAATACTTTTTAATCATCATGTTTTGTATAATCGTATATAAAAAAATCGTTACAATAAATTTTCATAAAAAAAATTATTGCAACTTAATACTCTCTTTAATTTGTTCTTAAAAATAGCTGTCAAATAAACGCCCTTAACACATTGATTACGTAGTTATTAACCCAGTCTTGTTAAAACTTGAAACACTTCACTTTATTATCAAGCCAATTACTTTCTAATTTCACAAAACAATTATTTACTATGATTAACGACTCAGTTATTGAATTTAAAGACGCCACTATTTTTCAAGGCGATGTACCGGTGATTACTAACTTAAACTTAACCTTAAACAAAGGTGAGTTTGTGTATTTATTAGGAAAAACAGGGAGTGGCAAGAGTAGTTTATTAAAAACTATTTATGGTGATTTAGAATTAACTCAAGGATTTGGAGAGGTTGCAGGCTTTAAATTACATAACTTGAAACGTAAAGAAATACCCTTTTTACGTCGTAAATTGGGTATTGTATTTCAAGATTTTCAATTATTAAGTGACAGAAACGTTTATGAAAACCTTCGTTTTGTAATGAAAGCTACTGGCTGGACAGATGAAGTGAAGATTAAAATGCGTGTAAAAGACGTTTTATCAAAAGTTGGTTTAGAAAGTAAAGAATTAGCAATGTCTTTTCAGTTATCTGGAGGGGAACAACAGCGTATTAGCATTGCTCGCGCTTTAATTAACGAACCCGAAATAATTTTAGCAGATGAGCCAACAGGAAATTTAGATCCTGATACCTCTGAGGAAATCATGAAAATATTATTAGATATCAGTAAACAAGGGCGTTGTATTTTATTTGCAACTCATGATTTACTATTATATAGCAAATTCCCGTCTCGTACTTTAATGTGTGAAAACAATAAAATTGCAGATAGTGTTTCGTTAAAATAAATGAACGACTCCTTTGATATATCCTACTACCAGTCTCCAATTGGGTTAATTCAAATTAAAAGTATTAATCAAAAAATTTGCTCTGTTTTATTTGTAGAAAAAGAATCGGAAGCTTTAATGATTGATTCTTCTCTTAATAAAGAATGTATTAAACAGTTAAAAGAATATTTTGCAGGGACACGCTTGCAATTTGATTTGCCTATTTTTCAAATTGGCACCGACTTTCAACAAAAAGTATGGGAAGAAGTGTCTAAAATTCCTTATGGAGACACAAGCTCTTATGCCCTATTAGCTCATAAAATTGGTGACATTAAAAGTGTTCGTGCAGTAGGTACAACCAATGGAAAAAATAAAATTGCCATAATTGTACCTTGTCACCGTGTTATTGGAACGGATGGAAGTTTAACAGGTTATGCTTGGGGACTCGACAAAAAAGAATGGCTATTAAAACATGAAATAGAACATTCGGGTACTATTGAAGGAAGATTGTTTTAGTTAGTCATGCTGAACTTGATTCAGCATCTCATGAGACCATGAATCAAGTTCAGGGTGACAAAAAAAATCATTTTACTTTTTCCAACTTAACATAAACGTTTCTATCCAAAGAAATCATTTTTGTTTTCTTTTCAAGCTGAATAGTTTGCCATTGGATTGTTGGCTTAATTAAAATTTCTTTATCCGTTTTAATTTTGACTGGCATATTAAATTCATTTAAACAATTTGTATATCTAAATGACAATTTGTTATTCTTAATTTTATATTCCAATTTTGGTATTTGTGTTGTCCGTAAATACTGATTAAACAAGGGCGTAAAATCAATTCCTGTCTTTTTATTAATAAATGATTCTAACTCTTTTGTAGAAACTGTATTATGATAAAAGTTTTTATTCATCTCTCTTAACAATAATCTAAATTTCTCATCATCATTCATCATTTGTCTAATCATATGTACCACTTGGCTTCCTTTGTTATACATATCTCCACTACCCTCTTTATGAACGCCATACTTCCCTACAATTGGAATGTCATTTCTAATTGACTTCTTCACACCTTCGCAATAATCATTTCCAGCTTCTTTCCCAAATTCACATTCGGTAAATAATACCTCAGCATAAGACGTAAAGCCTTCATGAATCCAATTATCTGCCACATCACTAGCAGTGATATTATTCCCAAACCATTCGTGACCGCTTTCGTGCACTACAATAAAATCCCATTTCAATCCCCAACCCGTATTTGATAAATCACGCCCCGCATAACCATTTAAATAAAAATTACCATAAGCCACATTACTTTGATGCTCCATGCCTAAATAAGGTGCTTCCACTATTTTATAGGAATCTTCGTAAAAAGGATATGGTCCAAACCAATGTTCAAAGCATTTGATGGTTTTGGTTACATTCGGTTTTAAATGTGAAATAGCTTTTTGTTTATGATAATTCAAAACCCAATAATCAGTAATTAACTTCCCTTTTTCTCCTTCAATCGAATCATGCAGTAATGTGTATTTTCCGATATAAGGCACAATATTGTAATTATTAATTGGATTCGTTACTTGCCATTGATAAGTTGTAAATCCTTTTTCAGGAAAAGCTTCTTGTTTTTTTACCAACTTACCATTACCTATTCCAACTAAAGTATCCGGAACTATAATATTTAATAAACATCCGTTATCAGGTTCATCGCTTTGTAAATCTTTACAAGGATACCAAATACTTGGTCCGTTTCCCTGACAAGCTACACTCATCCATGGATTCCCTAAAGAATCTTTTTTCCACACCCAACCACCATCCCAAGGAGCATTCTTTGCTTCATGTGGTTTGCCAGAAAAATAAATGGAAATAATATGTTTTTCATATCGTGTTTGCTTTGGTAAATTCAATATATAACGATGGCGTTCTTTTTTATATTTGGTAAAGTGTTTATTGTCAAGAAACATACTATCAATATACATTGGCTCTTGTAAATCCAATTGCATAACAAACGATGTTTCTTCGTTTAGTAAGGCATAGTAAATGTCATTTTTGCCAGAAATAGTTTTATTTTTTAAGTCAGGCTTTATGGTAATATCATAATGTAAAGCTTCCCACCAAGAGCGATAAGCGTGATTACTCCCTAATAAGGTGTCTTCTTTAGTAAAAGTTTTTGATTGAGAAAAAGAATTGTAAGTGAATACAAAAAATAAAATAGTTATGTGAGTTTTTAATTTCATGATATTAATTAATAAACTTTACTGTCACTAATAAAATCAAGAAAAAAACTACAAGTCCAATAATCCAATTTATAATTCCGTGACCATAAGTGTCTATTATTTCATCTCCATTATCAGGTCCATTTACGTATTCTCGAAATGAAAATTTAGTTCCTCCAAAAATCCAAAAGCGAATTTTACCCCACAACCATCTTACTGTTGCGCCAATATAATTTATAAAATTCGAGATCAATTAAATTATAATAAAATTATTTCGCTTCCTTCGCCTTTTGCATAGGGTTTCCACCAGTGCTTTGTCCGCGGCCAACAGTTTTTCCTTTAAATACATCAAAACGACTAGGAGCTTCTTTTACATTCCATGTATTATTTTTCTCATCCACATCTGCAGTTTCTTTATAAGGATCTAATAAAATAGAAGCAACTTCTTTATTTTTAGAAAACGTCTTAACTACATTTTTCTCGTTCTTACGCCATACATATGCATTTACTCTATCAATCTCAGAAGTACCATCTTTAAAATTCCACTGAATAATTAATGGTGTTACGCAACCACCTTTATTAGTGAAATAAATTTCATAATTATATTTCCCTTTAATGCTTGCAAAAGCAGAATCACTTACTGCTTCTAAATTCTCATTACGATTAATAGTTTTTTTCTCCACTTCTGTTTTCACTTCTGGTTTATAATGGAAATAAAAATCACGCAAAGTTGTATCCAGATCTACTAAAAATTTCAAGCCTTGTTCTTTGTTTCTGATTTTTGAAACGGGCTCAAAGGTGTCTTTAGCTCTTGGGTAAATTCTCATTGTATCCATTTTCACTGGAACTTCTTTGTTATTGATAAAGGTATAAGCCTTCACTGAATCAACCGATACATCTACTGGCTCTATATCATAAAACCAAGCTCTCCAATACCAATCTAAATCAACTGCACTCGCATCTTCCATACTTCTAAAAAAATCGGCAGGTGTTGGGTGTTTAAACGCCCAACGTGTACAATATTGTTTAAAGGCAAAATCAAATAATTCTCGTCCCATAACTGTCTCACGTAAAATATTTAAAGCCGTACATGGTTTACCATATGCATTTGCTCCAAAATTATTAATGTTCTCACTATTCGTCATTATTGGCTCTAATTGATCTTTTGGTAAACGCATATAATCCACCATTTTATGGGCAGGTCCACGATTAGATGGATAATTATTATCAAACTCTTGCTCTGTTAAAAATTGAACAAACGTATTTAATCCTTCATCCAACCAACTCCATTGACGCTCATCACTATTGATAATCATTGGGAAGAAGTTATGTCCAACTTCATGAATAATAACACCTAACATGCCATATTTAGTACCTTCAGTGTAAGTTCCATCTTTTTCTGTTCTACCAAAATTAAAACAAATCATAGGATACTCCATACCATTAGATGCTTCGATACTTTGAGCAACTGGATAAGTATAAGGAATCGTGAATTTTGAATACGTTTTAATCGTATGCGCTACTGTTTTAGTTGAATACTTTCTATATAAACCATGAGCTTCTTTTCCATAAAAACTCATGCACATTACTTTTTTACCTTCTACCTTAATTGGCATAGCGTCCCACATAAATTTACGAGATGATCCCCATGCAAAATCTCTTACGCTATCTGCTTTAAATACCCATGTTTTTGTAGCTGTTGCTTTATTTTTTTCAGCAGCAGTGCATTCATCCAATGTTACAACTTCCGTTACATCATTATAATTTGCATTTGCTTTTGTCCAGCGTGCCATTTGATTTGGAGTTAAAACTTGAGCATAATTCTGACATTCTCCTGTTGAACAAATTATATGGTCTGCAGGAACCGTCATCTTAACAATATAATCTCCAAAAGCTAAAGCAAACTCTCCACGACCTGTAAATTGTTTATTTTGCCATCCCTGAAAATCACTATATACACACATACGTGGATACCATTGAGTCATCGTAAATAAATAATTTCCATCTTCTTTAAAGTATTCGTATCCACCGCGTCCTCCAACTTCCATACGGTTACCCATTTTATATTGCCATTTCACAATAAACTTAACTTTACTATTTGGCATTAATGTTTTAGGTAAATCAATACGCATCATTGTTTGATTGATGGTATATTTAATTGGCTTACCTAATTCGTCGGTTACCGATAATATTTGATCGCCTAATCCCTTTAAACGCTCATTCACATCCATAGCTTTGGCAGTATTTAAATCATAGGGCGCACCCATTTTATTGCTATCAAAAAAGTTAGCATCATTTGTTGGATTATGTTGGTTCTCATCTAGCTGTAACCATAAATAATCTAGTTTATCTGGAGAATAGTTATGATATGTCACAATTTCCTTCCCGATTAACATCAAATTCTTTTCATCTATTGTTGCTTCAATATTGTAATCCGCTTTTTGTTGCCAATATCTAGCTCCTGGTGCACCAGAAGCAGTTCTTTGCTCATTAGGCGTTGGCAAAATAGTCCCTAATTGCTCAAATTTATTCCCATGATTTGACATAGGATTATTTTTAATATTTTGTGCTACAACAGCTGATACTGTTAAACAAACAACTGAAGTTAATTTTAAAAATCGAATCATATTATAAAGAATTTAATCGTTGTATAAATAATAAAGTTGAAACTAATAAAACAGCCGAGGAAATAACAAGTATCACATCAGCTTTTTTGAATCTGGTAAATCTAGCTAAAAAAACAGAAACTAAAAGCATTGAGATAACGATAATTATCTGTCCTAATTCTAATCCTAAATTGAATGATAACAATGGAAATAGAGCATTTTCTTCCCTGCCAAGCATTGATTTTAACAAATAAGAAAAGCCCATGCCGTGAATAAAGCCGAAAATTAAAGCCAGTACAAAATTCAGGTTATAATTTATTTTATTCTGCGATGTTTCTGATTTCTTACGATAAACTATATTGATGATACAAGTACTCATAATGGTTAAAGGAATCATTACTTCAATTAAAGATTGCTTAACCACAACTATATCTAATACACTCATAACCAAAGTTAAAGAATGGCCTATGGTAAATGCAGTGATTAATACTAGTAATTTCTTCCAGTCTTTAACAGAAAACAACACACATAAGGCAATTACATATAAGATATGGTCATAACCATTCCAGTCTAAAATATGCTGAAAACCCGTACTAAACCAAATCCAAAAATCGTTCATTTAAAATTGTTATTTTTGCCTGTGTTAAATTTAAAAAATAGAACCTCGTCATTTAAAAGTATTACACCTACGGCAAAATACTTGTTTTTAGGGCTAATCCTAATTTTAGGCTCATCCTTCTATAATCTAAAACACCCTTATTATATCAGTGTTATTGATATAAAACATAATGCCGCTCAAAAATCGTTACAAATTAGCACGCGCTTTTTCACTAATGATTTAGAAGATGCTTTAGATAAAGTAAGTCATAAAAAAATTGATGTGTTAAATCCTAAAAACAAAGCCGAAGTAGATTCTATTTTATTTAACTATATCAAACAACGATTTTCGATTTCTATCAATTCAAAAGGGCAAACATTACAATTTGTTGGATATGAAAGAGAAGAAGAATCTATTTGGGCATATTTAGAAATTAAAAAAATTAACACACCAAAAACACTGAATATTAATACAAAGCTATTATACGATTATCTTCCATCACAAGTAAATATTGTGCATGCCGAAGTGAATGGAATTAAAAAAAGCAGTAAAGTTACAAACCCAGATAGTAAAGTAGAATTTAGTTTTTAGTTTGAAAAAAAATCTCATAGTTATTGCTGGACCAACTGCTGTTGGGAAAACGGCATTGTCGATTGAACTTGCTAAGTTTTATAACTGCCCTGTTATTTCGGCTGATTCAAGACAGTTTTATAAAGAAATGAGTATTGGTACAGCCAAACCTACAAAGGAAGAAATGCAAGATGTGCCTCATTATTTTATTGATAACATTAGCATACACGACACCTATAATGTAGGGCAATTTGAGCGAGAGGCTATTGATTGTATTGAAACATTATTTAAAAACCATGAACAACTCATTTTAGTGGGAGGCTCTGGATTATACATCAATGCCATATTAAATGGGGTTGATGAATTTGAAGAAATACCTGCACATATTAGAGAACAATTAATTAAGGATTTTGAAGAAAAAGGACTAACTTATCTTCAGGAACAACTAAAACAAAAAGACGAAGTTTATTACAATCAAGTAGATTTAGATAATCCTCAACGCATCATGCGCGCATTAGAGGTTTGTATTCATAACAACAAGCCCTACTCTAGTTTTAGAACTAAAGAAAAAAAACAACGCTCATTTGAAACTATTAATATTTTAATCAATACAGATAGAGAAGTTTTATACTCTCGCATTAACAAGCGTGTTGATATCATGATGCAAAATGGATTGTTAGAAGAGGTTAAATCTCTCTATCCTTATAAGCATTTAAATGCCCTAAATACGGTTGGATATAAAGAATTATTTGATTTTATAGATAATAAATGTACACTAGAAGAAGCTGTTAACTTAATTAAGCAAAATTCTCGTCGTTATGCTAAACGCCAATTAACATGGTTTAATCACCAAGGAGATTTTGAAACATTTGCACCAACAGATTTAGAAAAATTAAAAGCTTATTTAGATATCGTTACTCAGTTCCCTTAACATATGTTCGCGTTTATTAAAGATTATAAAAAATTAAAACCAGCCATCATGAACGTGATTGTGGCTGAGTTTTTTATTCAATTAGTAAATACAACATTTATGTTAATTCTTCCATTATATATGGATAGAAAAGGCTATTCGGAGGAAGAAATTGCCTTATTTATCACATTTCGATTTTTAGGTGTATTTGCCTTAGCCTTGCCAATAGGAAATTTAATTAAAGGACGAGTGATGAAACCATTTTTTTATATATCATCTTTATTTGTTCCACTCTTTGGATTATGTATAGTGCTTTGCGTTAATCTTCAATTAACCAATCTTATTTACGTTTCTCTTTTGTTATGGGGTGCTTCGTTTACTTTCATGCAAATACCCATCACCCCTTATATTTTAAGAAACGAACGTAAAGAAGAACATACATCGGGTATTGCATTAAGTTATAGCACTTGGAGCTTTGCAGGAATTGCTAGTGGTGTTATTATTGCTCTTTTAGATAGGATTAATCCTTGGTACTTTGATGAAGAAAAAATATTAATTCTGTTTTCTTTACTAGGTTTTGGCGGACTTTATTTTATGAGTAAGGTCAATTTAAAAGAAGAAATAGATGACGATAAAACTACCATTAAAAAAAGCAAGACTCACAAAAACGATTGGTTTTTGATTTTCAAAGGATTAGTGCCAACACTCATTATTGCTACTGGCGCAGGATTAACTATTCCTTTTATAAGTTTGTTTTTCGACAAAGTACATCACATGGGCAAAGGCGATTTTTCATTTGTAAGTGCTATTGCAGCGGTGTTGGTTGTTTGGGGTGCATTAATGGTCCCTCGCATTAAAGCTACTATTGGCTATAAAATAGCTATTCCCACATCTCAATCATTAGCTGTAATTTCTTTAGTAGCATTAGCTACAACACAATTTTATAGCCAATATAGTATTGCTGTTTATATTGCTATTGTATGTTATTTATTACGCCAACCATTAATGAATATGGCTGGCCCCATGACATCAGAATTAGTGATGAATTATGTTGGAGAAAAAAACAGAGAAATTACCAGCGCCTTAACAGCAGCTATTTGGAGTGGCAGCTGGGTAATCAGTGGTTATATGGTTAAAATTATGTTTAGTAAAGGATATCCTTACGTCAACATTTTTTTAATCACAGCTGGGCTTTATGCTTTTGGCGTTTTGATGTACTATTTTCTAATTGTTGATTACGGAAAACGAGAGAAAAAAGGATTAATCAAATCTTAAAAAACTAAAGTAAATTCAACTACCGAAGAAGAATTCCAATTTTTCATTGTATTTAATGCTTCTTTAATTTTATCAGAACATCCTTCGCAATACTCTTTACTAATTTGAGTAATAGAATTAACTTTTAATTCTCCTTTTACATCAACACTCCCTATAACTTTATATTTTCCTTTAACAGTTATTGTTGCTGCATGTTCTTTTAAATACTTAATTATATAATCTTTAATCGCAGTCTCTCCACCTGCATAATAATTCGTATTGGTTTGTTCTGATGACGCGTAAGCTGGAACAGCGGCTTTATTCGCTGTAGTTACAACACTTTTTTCGGCAGCAACTTTTTCTTTAGAAACTTTTTTAGCTTCCTCTTTTTTAGCCGCTCTATAATCTCCATCGGCTTTATAAGCTGCTGATCCTTGAGCAATCGCATTGGCATCCGAAACTGGTTTACTTTCTAAAGCAATCGAATTATCCATTTCAGCATCTTCGCTATTTACATAACCTTTTTCTTTTTGTTTAGAATCAGTCTTTTTATCTAAAGCAACAGATGGCATATTCAATTCATCTACACTACCTTCTTTTCTATTTTTCAAATTATCTTTGGATACATCTGCTAATCCAGAAGTGGCAGAATTAGTTTCGTTTTCGGACAAAGCAACTGATTGTAAAGGCATTTGTTTTGTTCCTGGTCCCATTTCAGCATCCTTAACAACAGATACATCTTCTGCGTTTCTCGTATTTATTGTTTTTGATTCTCCAGCAATGCTATTTGAGTTTATATCTTTTTCAATTAGTTTTTGTGATTCGATGACAGAAGGTGCAGGTGTTATTTCCTTAGATTCATTTAAAGCTAAATTAGAATTTGACTCTTGCTTTGTTTGATTAAAAAAGAAAACTGAAACCATAATTATTAAAACAATAGATGCAGCAGCACTAAACCAAATAATTCTATTTTTTCGGGTTCCTTTTTCTTCATTCACTTTTTTAGAAATAGCATCATTCAGTTCTTCTGTTAAAGCCTTTGCTTTTTCAGGGCTTGAATGCATCGAAAATCCTTCTAAAGCATCTTTCTCAAAATCATCCATTCCATCGAAATTAGTTTCGGTGTTAGACTTCTTATCTAACATCTGAAACAATTCTTCAGTACTTAATGGTTTATTTTTATCTAGGTTGCTCACTGTTTTTCTCTAATTTTATTTTCAAATTTCGTTTTCCGTTTTGAATAAAGCTTTTTACTTCATTCAAAGAATATCCTGTTTCATCCACTATTTCGTTATAAGATCTTTCTTTGAGATAAAACAATTTAATACACTTTCGTTGATCTTCATTTAATTCTTCAATTGCTTGCTCTAATAATGAATATTGAACTTCTTTTTCTTCGGCTTTATTAGGATGCGAATTGGTTTCCGTTTCCATAAACGAATCTGCATGTATCTGTAAATCAATCTCTTTTTTCAATTTAGACTGCTTTGTTCTGATAATCATTAAACAATGATTCTTTGAGAAAGTATACAGCCAGCTCTTAAAATATTCGATATTAAATTTTAACAAATCTGCTAAAAGCTTCTCGAAAATTTGCATCACGGCATCTTTAGCTTCGTCTTCATCTTTTAGATATTTTAATGAAAGACCCAAAACTAGGTGTGAATAACGTTTATACAATATCCCAACGAACACGTTGTTTTTCGTGTTTTTGTACTCTGTAATAAGCTCGTTATCAGAGAAATGGTTGTATTTTTCGTTATAAATCACTAGTGTATTGAAATATAAATATAAGGCATTTCTAACAAATTTTCTAAAACAAAAAAATACTTTGTTTACTATTTTGTAAATGTTATATTTGTTTGTCTATGAACTATGGCAAACTATTTGTTTAATTGTCTCATTAATTGAAAAATATTTTAAAATATAGCTTATTATTAATCTTGGCATTTTCATGTCTTGGTTTTGATAAAATGCAAAACTTTGACCCTAATGCGAAAGTTAAAGCTGTATTCTTATATAATTTCACTAGATATTTTGAATGGCCAGAGAAAATGAAGTCTGGAAATTTCATTATTCACATTATAGGAACTAATAATAGTCTTAGCGGAGAACTAAATAGGATGGCAACATCAAAACAAGTAGGGAATCAAAAACTAGAAATTAAAAACTCTACAAGTTTAGATGCTACTATTAAACCTCATATTATTTTTATTTTAAGCGAGTCATCTGATATGTTAAAGGATATTTCCGCAAAATATAAAGGAAAAGGCGCGCTTATTGTAACAGAAAAAGGAGGATTAGCAAAATCTGGGTCAGCCATTAATTTTGTGGCTATTGATAGTAAATTAAAATTCGAATATAGTAAAACGAATGCCGTGAAGGCAGGTCTTAAAACCAGTGAGGAACTTAAAAGTTTGGCTATTGCCGTTGATTAAATAAATTATTAATTTTGTATAGAGTGTTAAAAGTTTCAAAATCATATTCTTACATAAAAAACATCTTCTGTTTTTTAATGTTGGTTATTTGGCATAATCAGTATGCACAAAATGACTTGTTATTTGATGCTCAAAAACTTTGTAACGAGAAAAACTACGAACAAGCAATTCCTTTGCTTGAAAAAGTAATCGTTCACCCTGAAACAAAAGGAGATCCTGCTTCTTGGCATATACGTTCATATGCATATCTTCAAACATACAAACAATCTGGCCCTACAAACACTGCTAAAATTAGTCTATTAGATACCGCAATATCTTCGGCATTAGTTTCTATTTCTTTAGATTCAGCTAAAGGTTATTCGGATAACAACTATGCTTTTATAAAAAATGGAGCTGCTACATATTATAAATTAGGTACTATTCTTTTACAAGATTCTTTAAATACTGGAAAATCAGAAATCTTCTACCAAAAATATAAAAAGTACACTTCTATTATTAATCCATCATTTGATTTTAAACAAAAGGATATAGAATATTACAATACAATGGGTAGCATCTTTGCCGACCAATACATGAGAAACAATTTTGATCAAAAACATGGAGATATTGCTAAAATGGCATTATTAAAAGTTTTAGAACTTGATAGCAAAAACATTAGTGCTAATATAAACCTAGGCATTCTATACTATAACCAAGGAGCTACGCTAATGCGTATGATGGATTACGATGTGGATTTATCGCAATTGGACGTGATTCAAGAAAATGCTAAAAAATTATTCAAACAATCTTTACCATTTATGATAAAGGTTTATGAGTTAGACCCTAAAGCTGAAAAAGCATTAGAAAGTTTGCAAGGTATTTATTCAGCTTTATTGGATGAAGAGAAAGCAAATGAGTTTAAACAGAAAAAAGAGGCCTTAAACAAAAAATAACAGGCTTTATATGGCATTCAAATTCACCATTGGAAGAAAAATAGGAACAGGTTTTGGCGTTTTGCTATTACTAACTCTTATTGCCTTTATTTTTACAATTGTTACGATTACTAGAAGTAAACAACAAACCGATTCAGTAGTGAGTCAAGTTACCCCATCGGTTTCGGCACTTAAAGAATATAACTTTATTTTACAAAAATCTCAAACCTTAATTTCAAGATGGTATTTTAACCAATCAGGTGATGACGATCCTTATAAAACAAAACTAAGAAGTTTAATCAGTAGAGATTACCCGAACATTAAAACAAAAATTGAAACGCTCTCTAAAGATTGGACTAAAGAAGAGCAAGAGAAGGCAAAATCTATTATTCAATTTAGCGATGGTTTATTCAAACTTTACCAAGAGGAGATTATGACTCCTTTAAACTCATGGGAAAGCTATCAAGATGCTAATGTTTTATTTTTAGTAAAATTACCTTTTGAAGATAGTCAAGAAAAAATTAAAATGTTGTATACTCAATTAAATGAGTTAATTACACAAAAAGAAAAAAATGCAGAGGAAACAACTCAGCAAATGTTTAACTCTTTCAACTTCCTTGATAGATTTGTAAAATCTTTAGGAATTGGTTTATTAATAGGTGGAATTTTAATTGCCTTATTCACTACTCGCTCTATTACAAAACCTATCCAACAACTTAAAAAAATGTTGTTATCAATGGGTTTAGGTATTTTACCTAAAGAAAGAATCAGTTACAGAACTGATGAAATTGGAGAAATGGGTATTGCCTTAAATAGTTTAGTAGAATCAATGGAAAGCACCACTGAATTTGCTAAACAAACTGGTAAAGGAAATTTCGAAGCATATTATAAACCATTAAGTAAAGATGATAGTTTAGGTCATGCATTATTAAAAATGCGTGATAGCTTATCTGAAAACGAAAAAGTGTTAGAGCAAAAAGTTGTTGAACGTACCGAACAGGTTGTAAAACAAAAAGAAGAAATTGAATTAAAAACAAAAGAACTAGAAATACTATTTAAACAAGTAACAGATAGTATCCACTACGCGAAACGTATTCAAGAAGCTATTTTACCTCCTAATAATTTAGTAAAACAAATTTTACCTGAATCCTTTGTTTTATATAAACCAAAGGATATTGTAAGTGGTGATTTTTACTGGATTGACAAGAAAAAAGAATGGAGCTATTTTGCGGCAGTAGATTGTACTGGGCATGGAGTTCCAGGTGCATTTATGAGTATTGTTGGGTATAACTTACTAAAAGATATTTTAAAAAACACAGATAGCATTGAACCATCTATCATAATGGATAAAATGAATGATGGAGTGGCGCACACATTACATACCAACACCACATCTGGTAAACAAACCAAGGATGGAATGGATATGACATTATGTGCTCTTAATTACGAAACCTTAGAATTACAATTTGCCGGTGCATTTAATCCATTATACATTATTCGTGGAGATGAATTAATACAGTATAAAGCTGATAAATTTCCAGTTGGAATGTTTATTGGCGAAAAACAAAAATTCACAAATCACAGAATTCAATTACAAAAAGGAGATACAATTTATATCTTCTCTGATGGATACGCTGATCAATTTGGCGGGCCAAGAGGTAAAAAGTTTATGGCTGGTAATTTCCGTCAGTTATTATCTGATGTAAGTAAAATGCCTATCGAAAAACAAAAAACACTTCTAAACCAAACTATAGAAGAATGGCGTGGTAATCTAGAACAAGTAGATGATATATTAATCATTGGCGTTAAAATCTAAAGTTCTACAGTCATAGAATCAATTCCATTACCTATCCTTTTTAATTTTTCCGAAAAAGAATCCGTTTTATCAGCTGGCAAATATCAATCAGTAAATTTGCGTTTACTGATTAATTTCAGAATAAAATATTATTAGCAATTAAAAAATATGTTTAAAATTGCTATCAATAATCTATTGTAATTTAAATTATGAATGATAAAGAAAAACCGAGTAAAGAAACTTTAGAAAAATGGCATCAAGATCCTGATAACTGGAAGTTTGGTGTATTTTATTTTAACAAAGAAGATAAACGTATTTTTCCTCCAAAACGTAAAGCTCAATTTGGCTGGACTGTAAACTTTGCAAATCCTCTTTCTGTTTTAACAATTATAGCAATTATTACTATTGCCATCTTGATTACTAAAATAAGAAAATGAATATTATCATGATAAATACTAATAATTATCATTGATTTAACTTAAAAACATCTTGAAATTTGAATCTATAACCATAAATAGATTTTTATATGCAAAAGATATTCGTTACAACAGACTTTTCAGCCAACTCCAAAGCCGCAATTCGTTTTGCCATTCAATTTGCAAAGGAGAATCCAAGCGAAATAATTTTTTATAATATTTTTGAAGGCGTTGCTGATAATAATTGGGATCCTAAAAAAAAGTTAGCCTCTCATAAAGAAGAGCGAATAGCTAAATTAAATAAGTTTGTAGAAACAATTTATAAAGAAAATGCTATAAAGCCAGCAAGTTTTAAATGCATTGTAGATATTGGTATTGATACAAAAAATTTGATTTTAAGTACTTCTAAAAAGAATAAAGTAAATTTTATTTGTATTAGTAGTAAAGGTGGTGGGATTTTAAAAAAATTATTAGGCTCTACAACTTCCTCACTAATAGAACTATCATCCGTTCCAGTAATTGTAGTTCCTAAAAATTACAAAATAAAAAAATAAAAAAATAAAATAAAGATTATAATAAAAAAAGAGAGGCTTTAGTAATTCTAAAGCCTCTCTTTTTATGATTAGTTTAAGGATGGGTTTTCACTTTCAATTCCTTTTTCATCTATCGTTAACAAACCTTTTCCGAACTTTTTAATACGCTCAGCATAACGTTGCTTTACTCTTTCCGAAATAGGAATAGGATTTCCTTCTTCATCAATACGAACAAATTTAACGTTGGTATGTGTTACAATTTCTTGTTCTCCAGTATATACATTATGTTTTCTCACTTCCATATATAACTCTAAAGACGTTGACCCGAATTTTTGAACCTTGCCATAAATCTTTAAAATATTTCCAACTTTTACGGGCTTCTTAAACACTAGTTCATCAAACTTAATAGTTACCATTCGAGGAGTATCACACAATTGAGCAGAATAGGATGCGGCCGCATCATCTATTAAAGACATTAAAGTTCCTCCAAACATATTGTCGTGAACTCCAATATCAAATTTTTTGCAGATGTAAGTGGTAATTAATTCCATAGGATTTGAATTTAAGATTCGCAAATTTAAAAAAATTAATTTATTGTAATAATTACAATTATATAAATAATCTATGTATAATCTTAGTTTTAAAAATATTCCTAAAATTGGCGTGAAATTTTACCAGAACTGTTCTATCTATAATCCAATTCTTCTAAGGCAAAAAACATACTATAAAGAAGGAAGCTTCTAGCATTTTTTTATACTAATCTATTTACTCTAACTATTAACTAATTCTTTTTTTAATACTGTTTTCTTTGACTCTTCTTTAGCCAAACTAACCTTCTCATCTACTAAAGAGATAAATAAATTATGTTTCAAAATATAATCACGATTTGCGATTAAAGACTTTAAATTTACCTTACCCACCACATAATGATAATCTTTACTCGTATATCTTTCAGTTATTTCTTCAAATACAATTTGCTTCAAATCATCGGTACTATTATATCTGAAATAAGCCTCAATTAATACATCGTTGGTAAATGTTGGCGCATGTTTTTGAGCATACTTTTTGAACTCATATTTATAGCCATGTGATAAAGCAGAAATGTCAGATAAAACAGCAGCTCCGGTTGGGTAAGAACCAGCACCTCTTCCTTGTAAGAATTGCTCACCTGAAAATTTCCCCTCTACGATCACTCCATTAAATTCATTATCTACATTAAATAAATGATTGTGTTCTTTAATGAAACGTGGCGCCACAAATACACTTACTTTATCATCTCCTAATCGCTGAATAATAGGCGTCAATTTTATTTTATATCCTTTTTCAGAAGCATAGTTAATATCATTATCATGCAAAGTTGTAATGCCTATATTCAATACTTCTTCTTGTTTAATAATTAACCCAAAAGCATGCAAAGCTATGATGACTGCTTTAAACTTCGCGTCATAACCTTCTACGTCATTTGTAGGATCTGACTCGGCAAAACCTTTATCTTGAGCTTGTTTTAAAGCATCGGCATAAGATAATTTTTCGGCAATAGTTTTAGTTAAAATATAATTTGTTGTTCCATTAAAAATACCAGACACTTTTTCCAATTCCTCATTATCAAAATATTCCTCTAAAGAACGAATAATTGGAATACTTCCACATGCTGATGCTTCATACAATAACGATACATTGTTTTCTTGTTGTAAACGGTATAATTCTTCTAAATGAGTAGCCAATAATTTTTTATTAGCCGTTACCACATGTTTCCCTCTTTTTAATGCTTCGCTAACAATATTAAATGCTTCGTCTGCATCGTCAATTAATTCAACCACTACATCAATTTCTGGATTATTTAAAATTTCCCATTTATCGTAAGTGATTAAGTCAGCTCCTACCGTACGAGGTTTGTTTTTATTTTTCACGGCGATTTTTGCGATATCAGCTTTAAAGCCTGTACTGTTATTTAACACATGGTAAAGGCCTTGCCCTACGCATCCAAATCCGAATAATCCTATTTTTAATTTCTTGCTCATAATTTCTGTTTTATATAGTTACTGTTTGTGTTTTTATGTTTTGTGTTTGATAAAATTGTTTAATGTGTTCTGCCAGTTGTTTTGTTTCAATCAAGAATCCGTCATGTCCGTATAAAGAATCAATTTCTTTATAAACAGACGTTTTAATTCCTTTCGCTAATAATTGTTGTTCATTTATTGGAAACAAAACATCTGAACTAACTGCAATGACTAAAGTTGGAACTTCAACGTCATTTAATACAGTTTCCACACTATATGCTCTTTCTCGAGCTACATTGTGAGAATCCATTGCCTCAGATAAACGTACATATGAATAGGCATTAAAACGTTTCACTAATTTTTCTCCTTGGTAACGTTGGTATGAAGATGCAGCGTGATTATTAATGTTATTATTCCCACTATTTTTTTGCGTACTGTTATAAGTATTATAATTTCTATAACTTAACAATGCGATACTGCGAGCAGCTTGTAAGCCCTTTTCGCCTCCGTTAGTTGTATTACCAAAATAAGTTCTATCTGCTTTAATGGCTAAACGTTGCGATTCATTGAAAGCAATACCCCATGGAGAATGCTGCGCATTAGTAGCAATTAAAATCAAATTTTCGGTAATTTCTGGATTTTGCAATACCCATTCTTGTGCAATTTGTCCGCCTTGTGAGCCTCCAATTAATGTATGAATCTTATCAATACCTAAGTGATTTTTCAAAACTTGTAACATATTAGCCATATCACGAATAGTGATGTGAGGGAAATAACTGAACCAAGGCTCATTTGTATCCGGATTAATACTTAAAGGTCCTGTAGTACCATAACAAGATCCTAAGTTATTAGCACACACAATAAAATAATCTTTGGGATTAAATAAATCGTTTTCGCCAAATAATCCTGGCCACCAATCAAATACCTCACTATTAGCCGTTAAAGCGTGAGCAACCCAAATCACATTACTCTTGTCGGCGTTTAAAGTACCGTAAGTATGATAGGCAATTTCTAATTGAGGCAAGGATAAACCATTCTCTAATGGAAATCTTTTTTTGTATGTATATGTCGTATGACTCATATTATTTATCTTTTTTTAAACCACATAGACACATAGTGAATAATGATTAAATAAAATTGTAGTAAGTGATAGTAAACAATAGACTGAAAGCGACGCTTTCAGTTATGTATTCTATTATTACTTTACTATTCATTTCTTTCTATGTTACTATGTGGTTAAATGTTTTTTCTATGCAATAAAAGCTACTAATTACTAAAAATGGATTCCGAAAAAACTAAATGCTTATTTTCTAATGATGTTAAAATATTAACGTCGCTTACTAAACGTCTACTGTGCTCCTGACTTGCATGAGGAAAAGATACTCCCCCTCTTTGAGAAAAGCCATAAGCTGCTTGTAGTTTTAAAAAGTGACGGTGACGAGCTTCGCCAATTAAATTTGTTGTAGTTTGTGTAGTTGTTTGAGTATATTTATTTGAATTCATGATGTTTAATTTTAAGTTGTTTGTATGAAAAAAATTAAGATTGATGATAATTCTGGAAATTTAGAATACATCAAAAGAGCCTCGGATTTGCCAAGGTTAATTTTTCGAGAAGATTAAAACGAAAAATAGCTTAGCACATGCAACAGCAGCACATACAACAAGCCATCATGAAAATGGTAATGAGAACAGAATTAACTACAGTATTTGCTTCTAGTTGAGCAACTCTTACTTTGTTTTTTGAATTTGTGTGTTTCATTTTTTTATTTTTAATTTATTTGCCTCCGTTTTACATCGGAGTAGGAGTTGGCACCTGTTTTCCAATCTCGTTTTACCGAAACTTTTAGTTGGTTGCCAGTGGGTCAGTGAGCCTATTCTCTCGCCACTTCTTAATAAATTAATACACACATGGGTGGGTAGTAATTCGATACAAATTTAAGTTATTATTTTTTATACTTCCAAATAAATTTGAAAATAATTTGAAAATCACTGATTTTATTGGGAATTTGAAAGAACTTATTTTAATAAAAATATATTAATTAAGAGCCTTATCGGACAAATAAATAAATTACTCTAAACCTAAAACCTTACATTTACGCGTGCTTAAAAACGTTAGTAAACATCATTTTTTATTACACTTTATTGTGTTTATTTGGGGCTGGTCGCCCATACTTGGTAAAGGTATTAGTGCTGATGCTTTACAGTTAGTTTGGTTTAGAATTGCTATTACCATATTTTTAATGGCTTTTTACTTAATTTATATTAAAGCCAGTTTAAAGGTCTCACTAAAAAAATTATTACAACTCACTGGTATTGGTTTTATCATTTGTATTCACTGGCTTTGTTTTTATGGGGCTATTAAAGTTTCCAATGTATCTGTAACCATGGCCGCTTTTAGTACAGGCACATTATTTACAGCTATTACAGAGCCTTTAATTTATAAGCGTAAATTTATTTGGTACGAATTAGTGATAGGCTTAATTATCATTTTTGCTATTGGGCTTATTTTTTCAGTAGAAGTAGAATATGGCTTAGGGATTTTATTAGGAATTTTAGCGGCCTTCACCGCTTCCATATTTAGTGTGCTAAATGGCGTTTTAATACAAGATCAAAAAGAACCTATCTCCTCCCCTGTTCTATCTTTTATTGAGTTAACTATGGCTTTGGTTGGATTAAGTATTTTCTTATTATTTAACGGGAGTTTTTCTACAGAGTTTTTTGCTATTAATAATCAGGATATTCTATTAATTACCATTTTAGCTGGCGTTTGCACAGTGTATCCATTTATTGCTAGTGTTAATTTAATGAAACATCTATCGCCATACACAATCAACCTTACGGTGAATTTGGAAGGTGTGTATGGAATTATTTTAGCAGGTATTTTATTTCACGAAAACAAGGATTTATCTATCACTTTTTACGTGGGTTTTGGAATTATCTTATCGGTGATATTTTTAAATGCTTTGCTTAAACAAAAGTTTAATAAAGCATAACCAATTTCAAACATAAAACCTTACTTTAGCAACGCTAAAATTAAGATATGCAATTTGAGTTAAACTCAGAATACTTAGATCAATTAAAAAAAGCTATCGTTGAAAAAAACGACGAGTTTTTAAAATCACAACTCAGCGAGTTGTATGCGGTTGATATTGCCTTAATTTTAAATCAATTAGATTTAGAAGAGTCCATTTACTTATACGACCAAATTGACGAGGAACTATCGTCAGACGTATTACTGGAAATGGAAGATGAAAAACGTGAAGCTTTATTAGCTACGTTTTCAACTAAAGAAATTGCCGAACAGTTAGATAATATGGATTCGGATGATGCAGCTGACGTTATCAACGAATTACCTGAAGAAATTCAGGAAGAAGTATTATCTCAAATTGAAGATATTGAACAAGCAAGTGACATTGCCGACTTGATGAGCTTTGAAGAAGGAACTGCTGGTTCCTTAATGGCCAAAGAGTTAGTAAGCGTGTATGCTCACGAAACGGTAAGTGCTTGTATTGATGAAATCAGAAGACAAACCGAAAGTGTTGATGTGCTTTATGCTGTTTATGTTGTAGATGATAATGAGAAATTAATTGGGATGTTATCTCTAAAGAAATTAATTGTCTCGCATCCCTTAGCTAAAATTGAAGAAATTTATGATGGAGATCTCATCTCTGTAAAAACATCTACATCTAGTGAAGATGTTGCTGAACTTATTAGAAAATACGACTTAGTTGTATTACCAGTTGTTGATCAATTAGGAAGACTAGTTGGTAGAATTACAATTGATGACGTGGTTGATGTGATGCGCGAAGAAGCTGAAAAGGACATTCAGTTAATGAGTGGTATTACGGATGATGTTGATAGTAACGATAGTTTATGGCGTTTATCAAGAGCTCGAATTCCTTGGTTATTGGTTGGTATGTGTGGCGGTATTGTAGGTTCTCGAATTATTGGTGGTTACGAAGATCAAATTCAAATTCGTCCAGAAATGGCATTTTTCATCCCATTAATTGGTGCAACTGGCGGTAACGTAGGCGTGCAATCATCTGCTATTATTGTTCAAGGATTAGCAAACAATACATTAATCGTTGATAAAATTGCTCCAAAATTATTTAAAGAATTAGGCGTAGGGTTAATTAATGGATTGATTTGTTCGGGATTAATTTTAGGTTACAATTTATTAATTAGCGAGTCATGGGCTCTTGCAGCTACTGTAAGTGTCGCCCTTTTCACTGTAATTTTATGTGCTTCCTTTTTAGGAACATTTGTACCATTAATGATGAACCGTTTTAAAATAAATCCTGCTTTAGCGACTGGACCATTTGTGACTACATTAAACGATATTATTGGAATTTCTATTTACTTTTTAGTTGGTCGTATCTTGTATAGCTTTTTGTAATGCAAACCATTCAACAATTACGTTCGGGAGAATTAAGAGGAAGTAAAATCTTAAAATTATCTTATGAATTAACGGAGTTTCCAAAAGAAATTTTTGAATTAAAAGATACTTTAGAGATTTTAGATTTATCAAATAATCAATTAACTCATTTGCCAGATAACTTTGGTGACTTCAAGAAATTAAAAATTGCATTTTTTTCAGAAAACAAATTCTCCGAATTTCCAGAAGTTTTATCTCAATGCCCAAACTTAACCATGATTGGATTTAAATCTAATCAAATCAATTATATTTCAGAACAGACATTTCCAGAGCATTTACAATGGTTAATCTTAACCAATAATTACATCAATTATATACCAAAAAGCATTGGTAAATGTTCTAAATTACAAAAAGTAGCTCTAGCAGGAAATCAACTTAAAGAGTTGCCAATTGAAATGGCTAATTGCAAAAACCTAGAATTACTTCGTGTTTCAGCTAATCAATTCAATCAATTTCCGGAATGGTTATTTTCATTACCTCGTTTATCGTGGTTAGCTTTTTCTGGTAATCCTTTTTGTGAAAAAATTAGTTTAAACAAAGAGTTACCTATTATTTCTTGGCAACAACTAGAGATAAAAGAAACACTAGGAGAAGGTGCTTCTGGAGTTATATCAAAAGCAACTTGGAATGACTCTCAAAACAATAAAAACATTGCTATTAAAGTATTTAAAGGAGAAGTCACTAGTGATGGTTTTCCTGAAGATGAAATGAATGCATGTATTGCTGCAGGTAAGCACGAAAATTTAGTAACTGTTATTGGGAAATTAAAAGACCATCCTCAACAAAAAATGGGTTTATTATTGGAACTTATTCCTCCTCATTATAAAAATTTAGCTGGTCCGCCAAGTTTTGACACATGCACGAGAGATACTTTTAAACCTGGAACTCATTTTACCTCAGAGTCTATTTTGAAAATCTCTCAATCTATTGCCGATATCGTTAAGCATCTTCATTCAAAAGGAATTATGCATGGCGATTTGTATGCTCACAATACACTAATTGATGATGATTCTAACACAATTTTTGGAGATTTTGGAGCAGCAACTTATTATGATACTCAACATAAAAATGCCGTACTATTTGAAAAATTAGACGTGAGAGCTTTTGGATGCCTAATGGAAGATTTATTAAATCTTGTTTCTGAAAATGAAAAGAGAGAACCTCTTTTCGTTAATTTACTGAGCTTAAAAAACTCTTGTTTAAAAGAGGGGTTTGCTGATAGACCTTCATTTAAAGAAATACAGGAAATGCTCCTCGTTTTGAATTAGTTATTTTCTTAATGAGTTCAATCGTTTAATCGCTACTAATTGATCATAATAAGTGCCTCTTTGACGATGGTATACATAGATTGCATAATCATTTTCCGTTTCCCAGTGATTTCCTTCGCTAAAGGTTTCGTCACCACCTTTTTTATCATCCTTTAAATAAACATAGGTATAATTATAATACCCTTGTTTTATAAATAAACTACACTCGTAACCCATTTTTTTATAGTTATAGTTCATACGATTTGTTTTATTTAATCTCCATTCCGTTAATTTACCTAATACATAAAAATTACCAGCCCCTTGTGCATTATCATATGGTAAGAAAAAATGCACCCAAGCATAATCCGCTTCTATATCAGGGCTTCCAATCATATCCTGGTTTTTAATTAAAAAACCTCCATTCAAATCATTATAAAAACTATAATTTTTAAAAGACTTCAATTCATCATTTTTTAATTCAATATGATAGATATAAGAACTGTCTTTACTAATGTCATAAACTCTCTCAGTATAGGTTCTTAATGAACGAGTGTCAAAATACCTAAATTCATTTCCTCCATTAAAAGTTGATTTATCATCTAAGGAATAAGTTAACTTATTGGGTTCAACAAAAGTTGGTTTAATAGTATTTACAACATTATCCCATCTATTGTTTTGAGTAATTACTACTTTTAAATCAGTAAATGGATTAGTGAGTTCATACTGGCTATTTAAAATAGAAAAATCAATGTGTTGTTTTTCATATTGTTCGTCATTTCCCATCGCTTGTCTCACAGAAGCTACAACTGTCACTTTATTTTCGTAAATCATAAAGCGCTTCGTTAAAATAATTTTTTCTTTGTCATTGTCTTCATAAACATAAGCAATGTAATTTCCTGATTTTGTAAACTGCATATTGCTTTGCGGAAATAAAATAGAGTAATGAGTATATTTTTGAATGGTGTTAGTTGAGTAATTAAAATTTATAATATTGGCTTCAAAAAAACCATTCATAAACTCGGCGTTTAATAAATCAGACGGTTCCCAATTAGCATTGCAATGAATAAAACTGATGGAATATCCTTTTTTATCAGCCTCTAAATCATCAAAACTTAATTCTAATAATTCAGTACCATTTAATTGCAAAAGAGCAGGATTAGCATCAAATGAAGATTCGTGTAATTGAACGGTTTTGATATAAGATTTATATGTCCAATCTTGATATCGCATTTGATTATCATTCACATAATCATCTTGAGATATTAATTTTAATGTAAAAATTAAAAAAAAGAAACAGTAATAAATTTTATTTAATCTCATAATTGCGATAACGTAAAAATACACTTTTTAGTTTAGAGCTCAACGTTAAAAATTGTTGTATAACAAATGAAGGGACCAGAGATTATTACTCCTTAATTAAATCTCCTTTGTCTTTTTTAGTTAAATGGATAACACTAGGATTACCTGTGTAATAAACATTACCGGATCTTTCGATAATAATATCCATTAATCCATTGTCAGGTGCTTTAATATAAGTGTGTCCAATTGTTAAACTGTGTAAATAAATATAACTTGTTACATTTAACCCATCAGCATATAAATAATTAGTTCCATTGTAATCTATCTCTAAACTTTTTGTAATTCCAGTTAAATACGTATCACCGTTACCATGGGAACTTCCTAGAATTTTTTTTGTATTCACATCTAATTTCAAATCTCCCGAATTTTCATTTCTGTATGAAAGTTCATCTTGAATAATTGTATTCACACTTTTAATAGTTCCTAGGCCTGCATGTTTAATATGTTTAAAATTAGGCGCTGTAACATACACGGAAATTTTATGATCGTAGCCTCTAACAAAATTGCAGGTATTGTGATTATCAACCCTCAAGGTTTCTCCTTCTAATTCTGTTTTAATAAGTCGTTGCAAATTTTCGCCAGCTTCTACCTTTACTTCAAAAGTTGAACCTTGAGTAAGGTATAAATCCATTTTGTCATTTAATTCAATGCAATTAAAATCTTTTACATCATGATAAATAACATTTGTTTTACCTGCAGAGTTAAAACAATCTGCCATGTTTTCTTTTTTACAAGAAACAAAAGCCGACATACAAATGATAAATATAATGACCTTATAATGCATTTACTTTTTTCTTTTTCACACTAAATCTATAACCTAAGCCATAATCAAAATGAGCTGCAACCGCCCAATGCGATTTCATTGTAAAATTAATCATTAAACCATTTTTACAAAAATATCTAATTCCTAAACGGTGAAAAATAGGGCCGTCTTCTTTAGGTTTAGACACCGCGTAATAACCCATTTCAATTGGAAGACTCACACGACCAATATTATATGCATAACAAACCTTAACTCCTAGTTGAACAATATCTGTCCAATTATTAGCTGGATAGCCACCATTTTCCATGTGATAAAAATTTTGAGTATCATAACAAATATCAATACCTCCACCCCATTTATGAGTGTTTCTTACGTTATAATAATAGTTTGCTCCAAATGTGTTGGAGAAATATTTTGGACCTCCTGGAGGCTCATGTTCATTAAAAGCCACAGCATCCCAAACCAAAATCTCATGCTTACTATTCCATACATAGCCCGAATCTATTAAATCTGCTTTAGCTACTTCACCATTAATCTTGTAGGTTAATCCTAAATTTAATGAGGCTACGTTTAATCCTAAATTAGGAACTTGAGAACGTCCATTAGACGCGTGAGCAAATGAAATACCAGGTTCTAATCTAAATTTATCACTAATGTTTAAGTGCCATAACATTTTCCATTGCACATATGTATTCCAATGACTAGCAATGGCAATGTTTTTTGGATTATTATCGATATCAAATTTCTTAGTTAAGTATGAAATACCCCAACAAACCCTTAAAACAGGGCGCGATGCTCTTACTTTTTTATTTAAAGGAATTTCAACATATGGAGATAAAGCATAACAATAGCCTAATTGTTTTGGATTTGCAAAGTCAATAAAATTAAAAGACAAACCCACTTCAGGGAAATTATTTTCACGATGCCAACGTTTAGTTCCAGTAGTGGGCTTAACAAAATCTATTTCTATTCCTGGAACGTAACCCTTCACTAAATTACCGATTGTGCTTTTGTGCTCGTATATAAATCCATAGGTTGGTGCCACTTTTATATAAAAGTCTTTTGTACCCGACATGTTGTTTTGAGTAAAACATAACATTGGAAATGCCACTAACAAATATTTGAGTAATTTTTTCAAAATAAACCTCGAATTTAACGATAGTTTTTAATACTATTATATAATCAAAAAAATTATTTTCTATTCAAATAAACCCTAAATTAGCGCCGAATTTAAATAGCTCCGCCATGGAAGTAAAAGATATCAAAGATTCGAGCTTAGCTCAAAATCCAGTAATTGGACAAATGCTTGTAAACAATCACGAGCAAATTCTTTTTTGCAATGATAATGCCACTGGTTTAAAAGCCATTATTGCTATTCACAATACTGTATTAGGTCCATCATTAGGTGGTACTCGTATGTGGAATTATAACAATGAAATGGAAGCCTTAACAGACGTTTTACGTTTATCTCGTGGAATGACATATAAATCTTCTGTTGCTGGTTTAAATTTAGGGGGTGGGAAAGCGGTTATTATAGGTGACGCTAGTAAAATTAAATCTGAGGCTTTATTGCGTCGTTTTGGCAAGTTTGTAAACAGCTTAGGTGGTAAATATATTACTGCTGAAGATGTGGCTATGAATAGCCGCGATATGGAAATGATTAAAATGGAAACTGACTATGTAAGCGGTTTACCTGAAAATATGGGTGGTAGTGGAGATCCTTCTCCTGTTACCGCATACGGTGTTTACGTAAGTATGAAAGCTAGTGCTAAAGAAATTTATGGAACTGATAGCTTAGCAGGGAAAAAAATATTAGTTCAAGGTATTGGAAATGTGGGAATGCACTTAGTTGAACATATTTCAAAAGAAGGTGCTAAAGTTTATGTTTACGATATTAGCGAAGAAAGAATTAAAACAGCTGTAGAAAAGTATAAAGCTGAATTTGTAGCTGCTGATAAAATGTTTGATTTAGATATCGATATTTATGCTCCATGTGCTTTAGGCGCAACTGTAAATGACGATACTTTATCTAAATTAAAATGTAAAATTATTTGTGGTGCGGCTAATAACCAATTAGCTGATGAGAAAAAACATGGCGAATTAGTATTACAAAAAGGTATTTTATATGCTCCTGATTTTGTTGTGAATGCTGGTGGAATCATCAATGTATATTACGAATTAGAAGGATATAACAGAGAGCGCGCCATGGCTCATGCCGAAAAAATTTATGGCACAACGTGGAACATTATTCAAACAGCAAAAGCACAAAATATACCAACTTACGCAGCTGCCAACAAAATTGCAGAACAACGTATTGAAAGTATTGCTAGAATTAATGCTGTTCTATAAAATTAATCTGAAAGGAATTGAAGTATAAATCATACCTTTGACTCCGCTTAGATTTCAAAAATTAAAATTGTACTATAAATAAACCCAATAACATTCGTTCTTTATGCTAAACAGACGTTACCTTCGAATAAAAACAATGCAAACCTTGTATTCTTACTTTCAGCAAGAAAAACCAGATATTGTATTTTACGAAAAAGAATTATTTAAGAGTTTAGATAAAATTTACGACTTATACTTATATGTATTAGTTTTATTTACAGACATTCACCATACGGCTCTTTTAGTAACCGAAGAAAATAAAAACAAGCGTTTACCAAGTAAAGAAGATTTAGAACCAAATTTGCGTTTCATTGAAAACGTTGTTTTGGTTTCGTTAACTCGTAGCGAAGAATTAAAAAAAGAAGTTGCTAATCGTAAAATTTCATGGCAAAGCGATTTTGATTTGGTTCGTAAACTATATGCCGAATTAAGAGCCACTGATTTATATAAAAACTACATGGCTTCAAAAACGCCTTCTGCTAAAGAAGATAAGCAGTTTTTAATTTCTTTAGCAACTGAGTTTTTATACGAACATGATTTATTAAATCATTTGTTTGAAGAAAAAAATATTCATTGGGCAGATGATACATTTGGTGCATTTTCAATGGTATCAAGAACTTTTGAAAACTTTACTGGTAAATTAAATTTAGTGCCTTTATATAAAGATAAAGAAGACGATATGCAATTTATCTCTGTTTTATTCCGTAAAACAATTGCTGGAGATAAAGAGTATGACAAACTAATTGATGAGAAAACTAAAAACTGGGAATTAGATCGTATTGCTTCAATGGATGTTTTGTTAATGAAAATGGCTTTAGCAGAATTTATGCATATCAATAACGTTCCTGTAAAAGTTTCACTAAACGAATACATCGATATTTCTAAAGAATATAGCACGCCAAACAGTAAGACCTTTATTAATGGGGTTTTGGATAAAATTATTGCAGATTTAAAACGTGATGATAAAATCCAAAAAACAGGTAGAGGTTTAATGGAAGGGAAATAATCATTAAAAGAATTTATAGTGAAATTATTAGTTCTAGATAATTACGACAGTTTCACCTACAACTTGGTTCATTTGATTGAAAAAGTAAGTGATGTAACTTTTGATGTTATCAGAAACGATAAAATTTCCTTAGACTCCATCAATTCTTACGACAAAATTTTATTATCTCCAGGTCCTGGATTACCTAAAAATGCTGGCATCATGCCAGAACTATTAAAACAATACGGTTCCTCAAAAAGTATATTAGGCGTTTGTTTAGGACTACAAGCTATTGGAGAAAATTACGGAGCTTCTCTTAAAAATTTAAACACTGTTGTTCATGGGCAAGTAACGCCTGTAAACATTATTAAAGACGATATTCTATTTAAAAATTGTCCTAATAGTTTTCTTGTTGGGCGTTATCATTCATGGGTCATACATCCAAATTCTTTACCACAGGATTTAATCATTACAGCAATTGACTCCGAAGGAAATATTATGGCGTTAAAGCATTGTAAATACAATGTGAGAGGTGTTCAATTTCATCCTGAATCTATTTTATCAGAATACGGAGAAACAATCATTAAAAATTGGATTGAATCTTAAATCGTTTTTTATTGAATCCAAAAGGACATTTAAGATTATAAAAAAACATAAATTATGCCTTAAAAACGGTATAAAATCCTAAATTTGCTATCTATTAAATAAAAAATGAAGACAATTTATATCTTAACAGCAGCAATCTTAATTTTCTCAAGTTCTTGTAAAGAACAAAGTACTGATATTTCAACAAATGATGTTATGAATTCTAAATCAGCTGATGGAACTAATAATAGTTCTTTACCTGATATTAAATTTGAAGAAGAAACTCATGACTTTGGTCGGATTACCCAAGGAGAAAAAGTAACTTATGCTTTTAGATTTAAAAACACAGGTGGTGCCAATTTAATTATTTCATCAGCTACTGGAAGCTGTGGATGTACAATTCCTGACTATCCCAAAAAACCAATTTTACCTGGCGAAGAAGCTGTTGTAAATGTTGTTTTTGCAAGTGAAGGAAAATCTGGTGTGGTTGAAAAATCAGTAACATTAGTTACTAACTGCGAGCCTAGTACAAAAATCATTTATATTAAAGCAAATATTATTGTTCCTACAAGCGCCAACCCAAGTGAGTTGCCGTCAGCGCATTAATCAATAAAAAACAACCAAACCAAAAAATAAACAAAAAACATGAACAACTTAGTAATTTTAATGGGCGGTGGAGCCGCAGGAGGAAATCCAATAACTCAAATAGTGCCTTTAGTTTTAATCGTAGTCGTATTCTATTTCTTTATGATTAGACCTCAAATGAAAAAAGCAAAAGAAACAAAAAAATATATTGAGGCATTAAAAGTAAACGATAAAATTTTAACGATTGGTGGTATTTATGGCACTATCAGTAAAATGAACGATGATGGCACCATCATTATCGCTGTTGAAGACGGTTCAAAAATGAAAATTTCTAAAAACGCCGTTTCTCAAGATGCTACTTCAACTTTAAACCAAACAGCTTAATACAATGGGCTCGTCAAATGCCATCACTCGCATAAGACGGTTGCTTATAAGCAAAAAAGTTGGTACTTTTTTAATCTGCTTAAGCATTGCATCACTACTGTGGGTGGTGCATGCTTTAAACAGAAATTACAAATACACTCTTCGCGTTCCAGTAACGTTTCTAAACCTCCCTACTAACAAACTTATTGTTGGCGAACTCCCAGAACGATTAGATGTTGAAATAAAAGCTAGTGGATTAAAGCTACTTTTTATTTCACTCAAAAAAAATATTAACGAGGTTGTAGTTGATTTTAATTTATTAAAAAACAATGCAAAATCTCAAGCTTACTCTATCCGTAATGGAAATTTTAATTTACAAGGCGCTATTAATTTTGAAGTAGAAATTTTAAAAATTCGTCCCGATACCTTATTTTTTTCTGCAAACAAAGGAAACTCAAAACTATTACCCGTTAAAGCGAATTTAAAAATAGATTGTCAACCAGGATTTTCTGTTATTTCAAAAATTAATATAACTCCAGCTTACGTATCTGTTACCGGAGATAGTATTGATTTAAAAAGAATGGACACTGTTTATACCCATTTCTTAAATTTAAAGGATGTTCATCACGATTTTTCATCTTCTCTTCCTCTTAAAAAACCTTATTCATCCATCAATTACAATGTAAAAGATGTGCAAATGAGCTTTAATGTCGATAAATTAACGGAGTCTACCATTCAAGTTCCTATTCAAATCATGAATAATATAAGTAATGAAAAGATAAAATTATTGCCTAATTTCATTCATATAAAGTATTTAGTAGCGATGAAAGAATATGAAAATATTAACTCTAATTCTTTTAAAGCTATAGTGAATTACGAACATATTAAAAAGAAACAAAAACAACTTAAAGTAGAGATTATTCGCGTTCCTTCTGAAGTAAAAATCACAAATACTAATCCAACTTTTATTTCATATTTAATTTATAAATAATGATTATAGGTTTAACAGGCGGTATAGGTAGCGGAAAAACAACTGTTGCTAAATTGTTTGAAACAATGGATTGTGCTATTTATAATTCAGACGAGAGAGCAAAAGCATTGTATTTTAAACCAATTATTAAACAAGCTGTAATTGAATTACTAGGGACTGAAGCTTATTTAAGTGAAACAATAATCAATAAAGATTTTATTTCTAAAAAGGTTTTTTCTGATACTAAATTATTACACCAACTTAACGATATTATTCATCCCGCTGTTAAACAAGATTTCATCCAGTTTAAATCTAAATTTCCTTTAAATACAATCATCATTAAAGAAAGTGCATTACTATTTGAAACTGGTATTTACAAAGATTTGAATTTTAATGTTTTAGTAATTGCTCCTGTAAATTTAAAAATTGAACGTGTTATGCATCGAAATTCAATTTCAAAAAATGAGATTGAAAAACGTATGCAAGCACAATGGACTGACGAACAAAAAACGCCATTAGCAAATGTTGTCATTAAAAATGATAATCAAACTGCATTAATACCACAAGTTATTTCAATTATCGAAAAACTTAAGAATGCTTAAACGAGATTATTTAGTAAAGCAATTTGAAGAATTCGGTAAAGTAATGGCCATTTTATTGGGATTAAAAAAAGAGGGACTTTTTCCTGAACTATCTGATGCCATTGAAGAATCGTTAAAAAAATATGCTGCCTTAGAAATTAAATACGTTGAATCTATCGCTAATGAAAGCCTCCTTGAAACATTAACGATAGAAAAGAAATTAAGCGATGAACAGCTTAAAATGTTGGCCGATTTAGTGTATGAAAAAGGAGAATATTATGCGTCTATGAATTCAACGCAAGAAGCGGCTACCAATTGTTACAAAAAAGCGTTTCTCATTTATTTGTTTTTAAAAGAAAATGCAACACTTAATTATTCTTTGGACATACATTATAAATTAGAAATACTAAAAAAAATGAAATTATAGTTCCAATAATTTTTCTAATTGATGATACTCTATGCCAAAATACTCTTTTGAACTTTTTATTTTTTGTAGAATTTCTTTTTTCTGCGTTGCTGTTTTCACTTTCTTCTCGGCAACAATCATTACATTTTTTGGTGTATGTGCTTCAGAAATAAACTGAAACACTTTAGTAGAATAATCAAAATATTCTAATATTAATGATCTTAAACCATCTGTTAGCATCTCTGCTTGGCGTTCTAAAAAGATGCCATGCTTCAATAAAAAATCTAAGTCATTTTTAGTTTTATGTTTTTCTAGCTCACGGCGTATTTGTTTATGGCAACAAGGTGCCACAACAATTAAATCGGCGTTAGCTTTTATACCTTTAAAAATAGCGTCATCAGTGGCTGTATCACAAGCATGTAAAGCTATTAAAACATTAGCTTGATTCGCATCATAATCCATGATGGTTCCTTGAGTAAAATTCAAATCATTAAAATTTGATTTCTTAGCAATCGTATTACATAGTTCCACCAAATCTTTTCGATATTCTACACCAGTTACCTTTGTTTTTAAATTTAAAACATTTGTTAGATAATCGTATAAGGCAAAGGTTAAATATCCTTTGCCTGCACCCATATCCAATACATTTAAAGTATCTCGATTTGGCAAATTTTTAATTAACGGGCTTAGTAGCTCCACATAATGATTAATTTGCTTGTACTTATCTTGAGAATTAGGAATGACTTTTCCTTTTTCATCCGTAATTTTTAATAACTGGAGATAAGATTTTCCGTCAGGCACAATCAATCTGTTTTTTTGAATATTATGTTCTAAAGAAAGAAGCTGTTGTTGCGAAGGATTACTTTTTCTTAAAGTTGTTTTATCTTTAGTTATATATTCAAATACAATATCATTAATTAGTGTAAATAAAGTAGCATGTTTAAATTCTCCATTAGAAATAAATCCAAGCAGTATATCTATACCTTCTTCGATGCTGTAATTTTTAACGATATCCTTTGTTTGATAACGATACGTGAAACTTAACTTATCCTCTTGTTTTATAAATGTTTTTTTAACGTAACAGTTTTTTAATGATTCTATAGAACCTTTGTAGTTTCCCAAAGAAAGTTTTACAAAGCTATTTTCTTTAAGAGAAGTTTTAAGTAGTTCAAATAATTCTTCTATATGATTCATTAGAATTTGGCGTTAATTATTAAGAGTTTACGAAGATACATTATCATTGTTAAAAAATGAGTAAAATTTATACGCTGATTCTACTACTAAATAAAAATAGTTTGTATATTCGTTAATACCGATATGCCTAAATTTATTTTCATACTCTTATGTCTTACTTTGTTTTGTAAAGCGCAGCAAAACGAATTTGATAAATATGGTCCTTTTGGTTCACAGGTTCACACGGATTTAAAAACCGCTTTAGAAATAGAGAAAAACGTATATAAAATGGATTTGAGTTACAAAAAACTGGAGCCAAAATTATATGCAAAACTGGGGAAATTAAAAGATTTACAAGCACTTAAATTAAGTGGGAATGAAATCAATACTTATCCTCTTGGATTTGGAGATTTATCTAATCTACTATATTTCGCTAGTTATAATAATGAGTTTACTTCCTTTCCTCCCGATTTAAAAAAACTAGGGAATTTAAATTATATAGAATTTTTTGCAAGTAAAATTGACAGCATACCTTCTGATATTGCTTATTTAAGTCGATTGAAAACTTTAAAAATGTCATCTACTAACGACACTTTAAAACTACCTACAACTTTAAAATATTTAAAAAACTTAAAAGATGTGACTATTGAAAACTGTGTGTTAGATAGTTTTCCAAAAGAAATTTTCAAAATACCAAATCTTAATTTTTTAAATCTAACAAATACAAATACGTTTTATCTTACCAAGCATTTTGAAAGATTTGTAAATTTAGAAGTGCTAGTGTTAGATGCCAATCAACTGCAAAACATTCCATTTGAAATTTATAAAGCAAAAAAATTAAGATTTCTTTCTGTGAAAAATAATCATCTACAAAAATTACCAGATACTATTTCTCAATTAGAAAGCCTCACAGTATTGGACGTGAGAGGAAATGGATTCTCTAAACAGTATATCGAAGAATTAAAAGCCATGCTTCCTGGCTGCGAAATAAGATTTTAGGACTTAAACTTTTTCATAAAACCTTCCATAAACCAAGCAGGCGGCTGCATCGGTTTGTTTTTTTCTTTGTCAATAAAAACCAAAGTCACAGAACCAGTATTTAATAAATCATTATGTTGATTAAAACATTCGTAATGAAAGGTGATTCTTACTCCTGGCATTTCGTTAACAGTTGTTACAATTCTCACTTCATCATCATATTTAGCAGGCTTTTTATAATTAACTGTTAAATTAATAACAGGCATTAATACACCGCTTTCTTCCATCTCACGATAGCTGAACCCAAGGCTCCGCATGGCTTCTACCCTACCCACTTCGTAATACTGTGCATAAACCCCATAATATACAAAGCCCATTTGGTCAGTTTCTCCGTAACGTACTCTTAACGTTGTTTCTGTTTTAATCATACAAATATGTATTATATTTAATGCATCAAATTTAGTTTTCTATTTCATGAAATTTTCATTAAAAATATTCTTTTTTTCAGCACTTATTAGTTTATACGCTTGCTCTAAAAAAACATCTGTCAGTAATATTTCCGAATCTCATATTGTTATAACTGACAACAAAATTGACAGTTCAATATATAAAGCAATGTTGCTTTACAAAAAAACGCATGATGAGCAAATGTATGCTGTTATAGCCAAAAGCGAAGATGCATTGGTGAAAGCGGATATAGAAAGCACCTTAGGTAACTTTTTTTGCGACGCTGTTATTTATGAAACAAAAAAACTATTAGGTAAAGATTCGAACCTGGTTGATGTTGCTATTTTTAATAAAGGTGGTTTACGAAATTCTTTACCAAAAGGAAATATTACGATTGGCAATATATTTGAATTAATGCCCTTTGATAACGAATTAGTATTACTAAAATTAAGCGGTGCACAATTTAAAGATATGTGTTATAAAATCGTTGAAAAAGGTGGAATACCAATTGGTGGAATGCGTTTAACAATGAAAGGTTCAGTGCCATCAGACATTACAATAAACGGCAAAGCATTTGATGAAAATAAAGAATATTGGGTAGTTACCTCCGACTATTTAGCAAATGGAGGAGATAGTTACAGTTTCTTTAAAAATGCGAAAGAAAGAAAAATCATGAATGTACTTTTAAGAAACGTGATTATTAATTACTGTGAAGACATTACCAAATTAGATCAAACGATTAAACCTAAACTAGATGGCAGAATTCAACTATCAAAATAGACGCGATTTTTTAAAATACTTTGTTGGCACTTCGGCTGTATTAGCTGGATTTCCTGCTCTATCCAAAGAAGTATTAAAAAGTAAAGATTTATCTCGCTTAACCATTTTATATACAAACGATATTCATAGTCGAATAGAACCTTTTCCGAGCAACGACCCTAAATTTGCCAATAAAGGTGGATTTGCAAGAAGAGCTGCTGTAATTGATGAATTAAAAAAAGAAAATGATAATATTTTATTATTAGACGCTGGAGATATTTTTCAGGGCACCCCCTACTTTAATTTATATAGTGGAGAATTAGAATATAAATTAATGAGTTTAATGAATTATGATGCTACCACAATTGGAAATCATGATTTTGATTTAGGTATTGATAACATTACAAAACAAATGCCTCATGCAAATTTCGCTTTTATTAATTGCAATTATGATTTCAGTAATACGAGTTTACATGATAAAATAATTCCTTATAAAATATTCGAAAAACAAGGTATTAAAATTGGTGTATTAGGCTACGGAATTGAATTAGAAGGCCTTGTAGATAAAAAAATGTATAAAGACACTGTTTATCAAAATCCACTTCCTATTGCTAATGCTACTGCTAAATTGTTAAAGTTAGATTTAGGTTGCGATTATGTGATTGCATTATCGCATTTAGGATTCTCATATAACGATAAAAAATTGAGCGATATGAGTATGGCACCCCAAACCGAAAATATTGATTTAATTATTGGCGGACACTCTCATACATTCTTGGAACATCCAGTAAAATTAGCTAATAGAGTTGGCAAAGAAGTGTATGTAACACAAGTTGGTTGGGCTGGAATTTGGTTAGGTAAATTAGATGTGTATTTCTCCTATAATAAGAAAAAAATCTCACATAATTCAAATAATAGAAAAATTTAAAAAAACAAGCCCAAAACGAAAATTTTTTGAAATTATTTATTCATTTTTTCCTTGCGAGATTAAATAATCAGTATATATTTACAAACTCGAACTTGTTAATAATACTAAACATTATATATTTAATAACTTATTTAATACTATGAAGGAAAAGACAGCTGAAACGGTGTGGAAGAATTGCTTAAGAGTAATTCAGGATAATGTAAGCCCTCAAAACTTTGCAACTTGGTTTGAACCAATTAAAGCAATTAAAATTCAAGATAACGTATTAAACATTCAAGTGCCTTCTCAATTTTTTTACGAATGGTTAGAAGAACACTATATCACAATCATTAAAAAAGTAATCAGAAAAGAATTAGGTACTGAAGGAAGAATTGAATACAGTATTGTAATGGATAACGGAACAGGGAAATCTGAGAAAGCCGTTATGTTGAAAGTTCCTAACATTAATACCAATTTAAGAAACAATCCAGTTTCAATGCCAATTGATAGTGGATCAATCAGAAACCCATTTATTATTCCAGGTCTTAAAAAAGTATCTGTTGAATCTCAATTAAACCCTAACTACTGCTTTGATAACTTCGTAGAAGGTGATTGTAACCGTTTAGCTCGCTCTGCTGGTTATGCTGTATCTCAAAAACCAGGTGGAACTGCATTTAACCCATTATTATTATATGGTGGTGTTGGTTTAGGAAAAACTCACTTAGCACAAGCTATTGGTATTGATATTAAAAAGAACTTTCCAAACAAAACAGTACTTTACGTTCAATCGGAAAAATTTATTGCTCAATTTATTGATTCAATTAAAAACAATAATCAAAACGATTTCGTTCATTTTTACCAAATGATTGACACGTTAATTATTGATGATATTCAGTACTTAGCAGGAAAAGAAAAAACTCAAGATGTATTCTTCCATATTTTCAATCACTTACACCAATTAGGAAAACAAATCATCTTAACGGCTGATAGAGCTCCAGTTGAAATGCAAGGAATTGAACAACGTTTATTATCTCGTTTTAAATGGGGATTAAGCGCAGATTTACAAACTCCAGGTTTAGAAACTCGTATTGCTATCTTAGAGAAAAAAGTTTACAACGAAGGTATTCAATTACCAAAAGAAGTTTGCGAATATTTAGCATATAGCATCACTTCTAACGTGCGTGAATTAGAAGGAGCATTAATTTCATTATTAGCTCAATCTTCTTTAAACAAGAAAACAATTACTTTAGAATTAGCTAAGCAAATGATTGACAAATTTGTTAAATCTACTGCTCGTGAAGTTTCTATTGACTATATCCAAAAAGTAGTTTGCGATTATTTCGACTTAAACATCGATTTAATGAAATCTAAAACTCGTAAACGTGAAGTAGTTCAGGCTCGTCAAATTGCTATGTATTTTGCTAAGTGTATGACTAAATCTTCTTTAGCTACTATTGGTATGCACTGCGGAGGTAAAGACCACGCTACAGTTTTACATGCTTGCCGTACAGTAAACAACTTAATGGATACTGACAAACGTTTTAAGGCATACATTGAAGAATTAGACAAAAAAATCAGTATTAACAACTAATTCATCATTCATAAATTTAAAATCCCTTAGTCTTTGACTGAGGGATTTTTTTTTAAATTAATATGCTAAGTCCTGATCAAATTTATCTCATATTTCCTATAATAGGCGCTATCTGTGGCGGTATGCTTTGGATATTGTACTTTAAACGAATAGATGTTTTGGAGCATGAAAAAACCTTAGACATCATCATTGCATTTATCGTGGGCTTTTTAACTCCTACCCTAGCTTTATGGTTATATTTTGGGTTAGAAGTATTAGGGATAAATTTTAATGGAGAATTAGTTAACGATTTTTTATACTCTATATTAGGTGTTGGATTAATTGAAGAACTATCCAAACTTTTAGGGGTATTTATTGCTTTTAAAATATTAAAAAAACGAATCAATGAACCTATTGATTATTTAATATTTGCTGGTATAGTAGCATTAGGATTTTCTGTTAGAGAAAACTTTATTTATTACAATAATTATGGTTCTCAAATTGCTACAGGCCGCACTTTAATTTCCTGCTTAGTGCATATTATCAATACCAGTGTATGTGTATATAGCATCTATAGATTCAGACTATTTAATAAGGGAAATAAATACCTTAACCCTTTTATAGGAATAAGTACGGCTGTCATTTCACATGGATTATTTGATTTCTTTTTAGTACAGCCTTTTTTGGGAAAAGCTACTTCATTTTTAGCAATGGGCGTTTATTTAATTGGTATTAATTTTTGGATACAGATGATAAATAATGCAATTAATTTTTCGCCTTTTTTTAATTACGAAAAGATTGCATCTACTACTAAACTATACAAAACTATTTTCATTTGGTATTTTATTGTGCTAGTTGTAGAATTTAGTTATGTATTATATTATAAGGATGTAAACTTAGCATTAAAAGACGCTTTCAAAAACATTTTCAATGAAGGTGTTTTATTAGTAGTTGTAGCATTAAGAGCCAGTAGGTTGAAAATCAATAAACGAAAATATTTCCCTGTTAAAATTCAATTTCCAATACATTATACAACAAACGACGATGAGGATTTTTCGTTTTTAGGTATAGCTTTAAAAATAAGGGGTGAAAACGAAAAGGAATTCCAGTTTTTAAAATACATGGGAAAAGAATTTAAAATACATTCTTTAAATCCTGAAGGAAACAAACAAAACGATAATAAAAAAGCAAGATTACTAAAAAAATATTTTCTTAAAAATGATGTTGTAACCTATTTAATTGAAGTATACTCTGAGGATAACCTGAAAAAAAACATATACTTATTAAAACCTAAAACACATGGTATAACTTATACTAATGATAAAAGTCCAATTGCAACATTGATGCATTATGACGACCCAAAAGTGTTTCAAACAGATTATCAATCATTATCTTATAAAGAACTAAGAAAAATAGAAGATATATACATCAAATAAAAAAGCCCCCTAATAGAAATTATTGGGGGCTTTTAATTTTAATTATTTATTTAAAAAGACAAATTTCTTATCTACCACGTCCACCACAATTTCTTTGTCTTTATTAACAGTATCAGCTAATATTTGCTTAGATAATTCATTTAAGATTTGTTTTTGCATCACTCTCTTTACAGGTCTAGCACCATAGTGAGGATCATAACCTAATTGCGCTAACCAATCAATCGCTTCATCAGATGCCGAAATCATCATATGTTGTTCTGCTAATCTATCTGCAATTTGTTTGAATTGTATTTTTACGATGTCGTTCACATCATCTCTATTCAAAGGTTCAAACATAATCACTTCGTCAATTCTATTCAAAAACTCTGGTCGAATCGTTTTCTTTAATAATTCAAACACCTCTGTTTTTGTTTTGGCTAATACTTCTTCTTTATTGAATTCATCTAACTTATCAAAATTATCTTGAATTAAATGAGAACCAATATTAGACGTCATAATCACAATGGTATTTTTAAAATTTACTGTTCTTCCTTTGTTATCTGTTAAACGTCCATCATCAAGCACTTGTAATAAGATATTAAATACATCTGGATGCGCTTTCTCAATCTCATCTAACAAGATAACAGAATAAGGTCTTCTACGAACAGCTTCAGTTAATTGACCTCCTTCATCAAAACCAACATATCCTGGAGGCGCTCCAATTAAACGACTTACAGCATGACGTTCTTGGTATTCACTCATATCGATACGAGTCATCGCATTTTCATTATTGAATAAATAATCTGCTAAAGCTTTAGCTAATTCTGTTTTACCAACACCCGTTGTTCCTAAGAAAATGAATGAACCAATTGGCTTTTTAGCATCCTGTAATCCAGCTCTACTTCTTCTCACCGCATCTGCAATCGATTCAATCGCTTGATGTTGACCAACCACACGCTTGTGTAATTCTTCTTCTAAGTGTAATAATTTTTCTCTTTCGCTTTGTAACATACGTGATACAGGAATTCCAGTCCAAGCTGCAATCACATCGGCAATATCTTCGCTATCTACTTCTTCTTTTAATAATTGAGACCCGCTAGCTTTTGCTTCGCTTAATTTATTTTCTAATGAAATTAATAATGCTTCTGATTCTTGAATTTTACCATAACGTATTTCAGCTACCTTTCCAAAATCACCTTGTTTTTCATAATTTAAAGCCTCTTGTTTATACTCTTCAATTTGTGCTTTTACTTTTTGAACACCTTCAATTGCTTCTTTCTCACTTTGCCATTTAGCTTTTAACGCAATACGTTTATCGTTTAAATCTGCTAATTCTTTATTCAACGCTTCTACCTTCGAATCTTCATTCTCACGCTTCATCGCTTCTCGTTCAATTTCTAATTGCATAATTTTACGTTCTAATTCATCTAATTCTATAGGCATCGAATTAATTTGCATACGTAATTTAGAAGCAGCCTCATCCATTAAATCAATTGCTTTATCTGGCAAGAAACGATCGCTAATATAACGAGTAGATAATTCAACCGCTGCAATAATTGCTTCGTCTTTAATACGAACTTTATGATGCGCCTCATACTTTTCTTTAATACCTCTTAAAATAGAAATAGCATCTTCTTCACTTGGTTCATCCACCATCACTTTTTGAAAACGACGCTCTAAAGCTTTATCTTTTTCAAAATATTTTTGATACTCGTTTAATGTCGTTGCTCCAATAGCTCTTAATTCTCCACGAGCCAATGCAGGTTTTAAGATATTAGCTGCGTCCATTGCTCCTTCTCCCCCACCTGCTCCAACTAATGTATGAATTTCATCAATAAATAACACAACATCTCCATCGCTGCTAATGACTTCTTTCACAACTGATTTCAATCTATCTTCAAATTCACCTTTATATTTAGCGCCAGCAATTAAAGCACCCATATCTAATGAATAGACTTGCTTTGATTTTAAATTTTCAGGAACATCTCCTGCAATAATACGATGTGCTAAGCCTTCGGCAATTGCTGTTTTACCAACACCTGGTTCACCAACTAAAATTGGATTATTCTTCGTGCGACGAGATAAAATTTGTAATACTCTTCGAATTTCTTCGTCACGACCAATCACTGGGTCAAGTTTACCATTACGAGCTTGAGTATTTAAATTAATCGCATACTTATTTAAAGCGTTATAATTTTCATCAGCCGACTGACTTGTAACCGTAGAGCCTTTTCTCAATTCAGTGATAGCCGAATTTAATTCTTTTTCTTTGATGCCGTTATCTTTCATTAATTGAGCTACCGAATCTCCACTTGCTAAAATCCCTAATAATAAATGTTCGATTGACACATACTCATCTTTAAACTCTTTTAAATAATTTGTTGCTTTTGCTACTGTTTGATTAGCATTATTAGATAAGTATGGCTGTCCACCTGAAACTTTAGGATATGAATTTACGATAGCATCAACCGTTTTAGAAAAAACTGATTGATTCACTCCCAACTTTTTTAATATAAAAGGAGTTACATTTTCATCAACTTCTAAAATAGCTTTTAAAATGTGTCCATTTTCAATTGCTTGATTACCATTAATGGTTGCAATTTGCATAGCTTGTTGAATTGCCTCTTGTGATTTAATTGTAAAGTTATTTAAGTTCATAGGTGTATTTTTTTTATGGATTCCTCAAATTAGAGTCCAGGTGAAATTACCTGAAATTAAGTCTGAAAAATATGATTTGAGTAGACGTAATGTCTGATTTAATCATAAATACTGACGTTTTATCTTCTTTTTGTTTATAACATTTGGTTCAAAAAATTCAAAAGTTTTAGTTAATTTAGAGTATGTTTTTTATTCTATCCAAAATTTTAGCCTTTTTAATCGCGCCATATACATGGCTATTTTTCGGATTAATTTATCTTCTTAAAAAACTTTGGCATACCCCTTTTAAAAAATGGATTTTAGGGGTTACCATGTTTATGTATGTGATTTCTAATTCATTTTTAGTAGATGAATTCGTGCGGGCTTGGGAATATTGCGATAATGATATTTATTTAAAAGACTCTAAATATGATCTAGCAATTGTATTAGGTGGCATGGGGAGAATAGATGAACGTCAAGATAGATTTGATTTTAACCAATCAGGGGATAGATTATTTCAAACACTTGAATTATATCATAAACAAAGAGTCAAAAAACTATTAATTACTGGCGGATCTGGGAGTATAAGTAAACCTGATCACAGAGAAGCGGCCTATATAAAAAAATATTTAAAAAATATTTCTATTCCTGATAGTAATATCATCATTGAAAACAATTCAAAAAACACTTATGAAAACGCAATATTTACTAAAAAAATCATTGATAGTCTTCATTTTAAAGGATCCATTCTATTAGTCACCTCTTCCTTTCATATGCGTCGCTCATTGGCCATTTTTGAAAAAGCCGGGTACAAAAATCTAACTCCTTACGTCACAAATAAGATTACAGGAATCAGAAAATTTGAATTCGATTACTGTTTTATTCCGAACGTAGAAGCTGTTTTTAGTCTAAATCTTATTTTACATGAAATAGTCGGATACGTAACTTATAAAGCAAAAGGATATTTATAAATTATTTTATGGAATATGATTCCAATCTGCATCTAAACTACAAAACACCAATTTTATGACTGCAAAAAAACTAATTACGGTTGCATTAATGTTTATAGCAACTGCTATAATATCTGTAGGATTTTTCTCAACTACTTTCACGAAATCATCAAATCCAATGTTGAGCTTTAATAAAGGCGATAACTATGATAAGCTTTGGAAAAGGGTGGATAGTTGCGAGAATAAAGGCCTAACAGAATCCGCATTAAAATTAGTAAATGCTATCTACACAAAAGCAAAAACAGAAAATAATGCTCCTCAGTTTGTAAAAGCGGTTTTGCATCGCATGAAATTTGAAAGTTATAAAGAGGAATATTCGCTAGAAAAGTCAATCTTTAAATTAAGAGACGAGGTTAATGAAGCTAAATACCCAATAAAGCCAGTTTTACAAAGTATTTTAGCGGATGCTTATTGGCAATATTTTCAAAATAATAGATGGAAATTTTATAATAGAACAAGTACCGTTAATTTTAATAATAACGATATTGAAACTTGGGATTTAAAGGCTATAACAGATGCCGTTATCAAAAACTATAAAGCATCTTTAGAAAAAAGCGATAGTTTAAAGCGAACAAAAATAGACTTATATGATGCTGTTATAAATAAAGGCACTTATGAGTGTAGACAATGGCGACCAACTTTATATGATTTTTTAGCACATCGCTCTCTAAACTTTTTTATGCACTCTGAAGCAGATATCACAAGACCTGCAAATCGTTTTACCATCAATAGTGATGATTATTTAAAACCTTATCCAGACTTTTTAAATCTTGATATCAATAACCCTTCAGACTCATTAGAGACAAAATATTATGCATTAAAATTAATTCAAGATTTAACTCGATTTCATAAAAATGATGCAAACCCAGCTGCATTAATCGATATTGAATTGAAACGATTGGATTATATTCATGTCAATTCTCAAAACAGTAAAAAAGACACTCTTTATTTTAATTCATTAAAAGCTATTCAGTCAAAATTTCCTAAAAACGAACGAGTAACTGAAATTGATTCGAGAATTGCTAATTGGTATCTAAAAAAAGCAAATCAATATAAACCTTTAGAAAATGATATATATAAATGGTATAAAAAAAATGCAAAAGAAGTCTGCGAATCAGCTATTGAAAAATTCCCTAATTCATATGGCGCTTTAGAGTGCAAAAATACCTTAAACGCTATTCTATCAAAAACATTTAATTTAACTATTGAAGAAGTTAATGAGCCTAATAAACCATTTAGAGCATTAGTGAGTTCTCAAAACGTTAATAAAATTTACTTTAAAATTGTAAAAACAAATAGTCAAGAGCTACGAGAATTATTTAGAAAAAAATACGGTAAAGAATTATTTGAAAAATTTAAAACTTTCCCAGAAGTCACAAGCTTCTCTCAAGACATCATTGATGACGGTGATTTCCAAACTCACAATACCGAAATCAAATTACCTGAACTTCCTGCTGGGTATTATGTTATTTTAAATTCCTTAACTGAAGATTTTAAATACACCAACAATATTTCAGCTTACAGCACTTGTATTGTTTCTAATATTGCTTCTACAGAAAGACGAAGGGAAAATGGCTCTTATGATTTTTATGCTTTAGACAGACAAAGTGGTGAACCTTTAAAAAACATTTCTGCTCAAATTTGGTATGAGCACTATGATTATAAATCTAGAGATTACATTATCAAAAAAGGTTCGACTTTTAAAACGGATGAAAAAGGTTTTTTAAATGTAAGTTTCTCGATACTTGAAGATAAACAGTTTTTTATTGAATATATTAATGAAAACGATCATTATTTTAATAATAACAGCTATTACACATATCGTCCATACAATAATCCTCAAACTCAAGTCCGTTCATTTATATATACCGACAGAGCGATCTATAGGCCTGGTCAAACTGTTTATTTTAAATCAATCGTGTTAGAATCTACAAATGGTGAAAATCATCAGCTGAAAACGAATTTACCTTTAAATGTTACTTTATATGATGTCAACTATCAAAAAGTAAATTCCTTAGAACTCACTACTAATGAGTTTGGAACAATTAGTGGTTCTTTTATTGCGCCACAAAATGGATTAAACGGACAAATGCATATTACTGATGGATACGGCAATGTGTATATTTCTGTTGAAGATTATAAACGTCCAAAATTTGAAACAGATTTTAATCCAGTAAAAGGAAGTTATAAATTAAACGATGAAGTAACCGTTACTGGATTAGCAAAAGCTTACGCAGGAAATATCATTGATGGTGCAAGTGTCAAATATAGAGTTGTAAGAACAGTGAATTATCCTTATTGGTATTGGTGGTATCGACCATATTATTCAAACTCGGCTGAAACTGAAATTTCAAGTGGAGAGATTTCAACAAACGATACGGGTACTTATATTATTAAATTTAAAGCCTTACCTGATGAATCGGTTTCTAAAACAAGTTATGCAACTTATAACTATCAAATTACGGCTGATGTAACAGATATTAATGGTGAAACACATAGCACACAAACGTATGTAAAAGTTGGTTACCAAGCTTTACAATTAAATATTTCGAGTGACGATATTATTGAAGTAAATAATTCTAAACCAATACACATCACTACTAATAATTTAAATGGAGTAGCAGAACCTACAAAAGGTAGTTACACGATTTATAAATTAAAACAACCTCAAAAAGTATTTAGAAATCGTTTATGGTCGCAACCAGACAGACAGAGTTTAAGTAAAGAAGAGTATTATAAAAACTTCCCAAATGATTTATATGCGAATGAAAACAATAAGTATAAATGGGAAAAAGAAATCAAAATACTCGATAAAACATTTGACACTGGAACAAAAACGGAATATGATTTATCTCAAGAGTTAAAATCATTTGCTCCAGGAGTATATGTGATTGAGGCCATTTGCAAAGATAAGTTTGGAGAAGAAATTAAAGCTTTTGAATACATTACCGTATTTAATAAAAATAATAACGAGGTTCCTGAGCAAGTAGCTGATTGGTTTTACTATCCTAAAACAAAAGCAGAACCAGGAGAAAAAGTTAGCTATATTCAAGCCTCTGCTTACAGTAATGTCAATTATTTATTTGAACAAGAACAACAAGGAAAACCTGTTGTTTCTAAAGTTATGGCTGCTTCCATGAAAACCAATGAACTTTTAATTGAAGAAATTCACAGAGGTAATCTTGTTTTCCATACCTCGTTTATTAAAAATAATCGTTTCTACCAACATAGCAGCGTTGTAACTGTTCCATACACAAATAAAGAATTAGATATTCAATTTGAAACTTTTAGAAATAAATTATTACCAGGACAAGCAGAAGAATGGAAATTAATTTTAAAAGATAAAAAAGGAGAACAAGCTGCCGCCGAGATGGTAGCCTCTATGTACGATGCTTCATTAGATGCCTTTAGAGCTAATAATTGGTATTTTAATATTTATCAAAGTTATTATGCCAAATTACATTGGACCTCTAGTATTGCACGAATGGCAAATTCAACTGAGTTTAATGAAATGCAATCTAAATATTACACATTACCTTCTCGTTACTACGATGATTTAAATTATTTTGGATTAGGGTTCAATAACAATTATTACTATCGAAATTCAAGAGGTTATGATAGCGAAAGTGATGGTGATGGGAACTATCCTATGGAATCTGCTGGTGCTGTTTTAGATGAAGTAAGCATGAACCAAACAAAGAGTGCTTCTCCAAAAATGATGGCTAACATAGAAGAAAGCGAAAAGAAAGCAGAAGACAAAAGTGTGACTACTGTTTCTGGCACAACTGGATTAGCTGAGAATTTCAATAAAAATACTGTTGGTGGTGTAAAAGGAGGCGAAGGTAAAGAGCAAGACAATAGAGGTGATTTATCAAATATCAAAGCACGTTCTAATTTTAATGAAACAGCTTTCTTTTTTCCTCAATTACAAACCAATGAAAAGGGAGAAATTATTATCAAGTTCACTGTTCCTGAAAGTTTAACTAAATGGAAAGTAATGGGCTTAGCTCATACCAAAGATTTAAAAATTGGTCGTTTTGAAAAAGAAGTGATTACTCAAAAAGAATTAATGGTTCAACCAAATGCACCACGTTTTTTTAGAGAAGGGGATCACATAACCTTTATTTCAAAAATATCTAATTTATCCGAAAACGATATTACTGGGAATGCTGAACTAAAATTATATGATGCCTTAACTGAAAAAGAAATTTCAGCTAGTATGATGGAAGCAATGCATGGTAATTTTCCAACTATTGGTTATAGAGATTTTTCTGTAAAAAAAGGCTTAAGTGCTTCTATTGAATGGAATTTACATATCCCAGAGGGCTACTCTGCAATTAAATATAAAGTAGTAGCTAAAGCTGGCAATTTTACTGATGGAGAAGAAAATGCAGTTCCAGTTCTAACAAATCGTATGTTAGTGACTGAGAGTATGCCAATGCCTATTAGAAGTAATCAAACCAAAGAATTTAACTTCACAAAATTCATCAATCAAAATAATAACTCAAGCACTTTAAAAAACCATTCTTATACCTTAGAGTTTACAGCTAATCCAGCTTGGTATGCTGTACAAGCCCTACCCTACTTAATGGAATACCCTTATGAATGTGCTGAACAAACATTTGCAAGATATTATGCAAATAGTTTAGCAACCTATGTCGTTAATTCTAAACCAAAAATCAAAGCTATTTTTGATTCATGGAAAAGCTTAAGTCCTGATGCGTTTTTATCAAATCTCGAAAAAAATCAAGAATTAAAAGCCGTTGTTTTAGAAGAAACACCCTGGGTATTGCAAGCTAAAAGTGAAAATAAAAAACGCGTAGGCCTGTTATTTGATTTAAATAAAATGAGTCATGAGCAATTTCAAGCTTTCAAAAAATTAAAGAAAAAACAATCATCAAATGGCGGTTTTGTTTGGTTTGATGGAGGCCCAGATGACTGGTACATTACTCAATATATTATTACTGGTTTTAGTCACTTAGATAAATTGGGAGTAATTAAGGTTAGAGAAAATAGAGAGGTGTGGGATATGGTTTATCAAGCAGTAAAGTACTGTGATGATCGTATGCGTGAAGAATATGAATATATGAAACGATATGCGCCAAAATATAAAACTGAAAATCATTTAAGTTATATGGCTATTCAATATTTATATATGCGCAGTAATTTAAAAGATATTGAATTAGACAAGCGTAACAAGGAACATTTTGATTACTACAAAAAGCAAGAACAAACCTATTGGTTACAAAACAGTCGATACATGCAAGGTATGATTGCTTTAAACTTACATCGATATGCTGATACGAAAACGCCTAAATATATTTTAAAATCTTTAAAAGAAAACAGTATTAATAATGAAGAAATGGGAATGTACTGGAAAGAAAACTACGGTTATTACTGGTACGAAGCTCCAATAGAAATGCAAGCCTTAATGATTGAAGCTTTTGATGAAATCAATAATGATACTAAATCAGTAGATGATTTAAAAACTTGGTTGGTAAAAAGCAAGCAAACACAACACTGGGGAACAACCAGAGCTACCACAGATGCTGTTTATGCCTTATTATTAAAAGGAACCGATTGGCTAGCAACAGAACCTAATGTAGAAATTACAGTAGGCGATATTAAACTGGATCCTAAAAATGATAAATCTTTAAACGCAGAGCCAGGAACGGGTTACTTTAAAAAAGCATGGCATGGTTCAGATATTAAACCTGCTAGCATGGGTAAAGTAAAAGTTGAGAAAAAAGATGTGGGTGTAAGTTATGGCGCGATGTATTGGCAATACTTTGAGCAATTAGATAAAATTACACCTCATGAAACTCCTTTAAAATTAAAGAAACAATTGTTCTTACAAAAAAATACGGCTAGCGGGCCTGTTATTGAACCAATCACCTCTGCTACCAAATTAAAATTAGGAGATAAAATAAAAGTAAGAATTGAATTACGTGTAGACAGAGATATGAGCTACGTGCATATGAAAGACATGAGAGCTTCTGGTTTTGAACCTACCAATGTATTTAGCGGTTATAAATACCAAGACGGATTAGGATATTATGAAAGCACAAGAGATGCTGCCACAAACTTCTTCTTTTCCTATTTAAATAAAGGAACCTATGTATTCGAGTATCCTTTAGTAGTCAATCATTACGGTGATTTTAGTAACGGTATCACCACCATTCAATGCATGTATGCTCCTGAATTTACTAGTCATAGTGAAGGAATTAGGGTAAAAGTGAGTAAATAGTGAATTAAAAAAAGGCTTTTTAGATATCTAAAAAGCCTTTTTTAATAGCTTTAATGTATATTTGTTACTCAAGCTATAATTTTATATGTCTCGTCATTTTCAGCACATAAAATACACAACTATTCTTTTTGTAATACTGTTTAGTAGTTGTAAAAATCATGGGCTACAAGTAGACTATTTTGAACCTTTTATAAATTACTCAGCTAATAAAAACGACACCTTATTTCATTTAGAAACAGATTTATCAGATGCTGTGCTAAATGGAATTGAAATACCCACTAAAAAGCACACTAATAATGGATATTTTACTTTTAAATTTAAAGTAGAAAATACATCTTCGGAAATTAAAAAATATTACTACAAAATTTTTTATCAAAATCAAGAATATAAATTCATTGATACTTTAAATTATTCGGATGAAAATTTTTATGGCAGTTGGACTGACGGGCTTTACACCTTTAAACCTACTCGTTTTTTATTTCCAGGTGAAGAAATTATTGTAACCGACAGTTTTAAAATTGTTGGAAATCCTCGTAACGAAAAAAAATATTTTGGAGCTTCTGCTGATAAATATTTGAATTTGGATGAAGCAATCCGAAATAAAATGAATTATATTCAAACTATTCATGATTGGATGGTTAAGATTAAAGAAAAAGCAAAAAAGGAAGGTTGCAGTATTGAAGAACAAATATATCTAAATGCCATTTGGGCTGTTAATTACGAAAAGAATAACGACAAAACAGAAAATAACCGCTGGAAAAGAAACCCAAGAATGGGGAATTATGAATTCATGTTAGTTGTTACCTCACCTGAAGATATTGGTAAAATACCAATGGGAATAAGAGATTTGCAACTAACTAATAATGAAGGTAAATTTTTAAATCCATTTGGTTACTTTTTATTGAAAGAAGGTAAAGATTTAAAAAACACAACTGTATTACTTTCTCCAAAAAAATTAAACGTTTCCACAAAAATGGATTTAGCTTCTGGAATTTATATTGATAAGCTAAGCATTAATAAATCAAAATTTACAACTGATAGTTTTTTAAATAATTGTAATAGTTCAACTGAGCTTTATCATAAAGCAAATTTCCAACAGTATTTTCATAATATTGATAAAGATTATACTGTTTATAATGTTCCCGAAATAAAAGATATTACAGGAGAAAGCTTTACAAGAGAGGAATACAATGCTTTAAAAACTAAATACGAGAAAAATGACAATCGTGTAAAAATGTTTGTGAACACAACTGATTGTCCATGTAAAACTGTAGTTTCAAACTCAACCAAAAAATCTATTACCCTAACTAATCCAGCTTCTCAGCCAGGCAATTTAAAAAAGGAACAAGTTGGAGTGTCATCTCGAATTGGTTTTACATATGGGAAATTTAGAGCAAAAATGAAGTTCCCTAAACTATTAAGTAAAGACAATGTTTGGAATGGAATTACCAATGCGTTTTGGTTATTATTTCAAAGTGAAAACGATTGGAATAAACGCAGAGATTGTAATGCCGACATTGCCTATATTCCTAAATCAGAGCCTAACAGCAATGAAGCATTAAAACACAGTGTAAAATCAACACACTATTCTGAAATAGATTTCGAGATATTAAAAGAATCTCAATATTGGCCAAAAACATCTTACCAAAATTCTAATACCACTTTTAAAACAGATGATGCTGCCAATAATAATGAAATCATGGTCACTTGTACAAACTGGGACATGGCATGTCACGAACCAAAAGAATTTAATATTGGAGCCAAAGAAGTAAGCTACGACAACAATAAATACATTTTACATCGTTGGGATCATTATTACAAAGCCTTATCTACAAAAGTTCCAGTGCAGCATGATGAAATTTTTAATGCGCCTTATTACTATTTTGAAATTGAATGGTTACCAGAAAAAATTGTTTGGAGAATTGGCCCTGAAAAAAATAAACTAAAAGTAATTTGTGTGATGGATAAAAACATTACAGCTATTCCTAATAACCAAATGGTAATTATGTTTACTCAAGAATGGCACAATGAAGAATGGTGGCCTACAGCGCCTTACAAACAAAATTTTGTGCCATTTCCTAAGAAAGATATTATTGGCGAAATTTTAGAAATTACAATTGAATAAACATGGTATTTAGTAGCGTCATTTTTTTGGTTTATTTCTTACCCATTTTTTTGGTGATCTACTTCTTGTCTCCACAAAAGTTTAAAAACCTTGTCTTATTAGTTTCGAGTATTTTATTTTACAGTTGGGGCGCTCCAAAATTTATCTTCGTTATTTTAGGCACAACGACCCTTGATTTTTATTTAGTTAAGTTACTTTACAATTCGGTTGACGAAAGGAAACGAAAGCTCTTTCTGATTCTATCCCTCTGTTTAAATCTAGGATTGTTGTTTTATTTCAAATACTGTAATTTCTTTATTGATAATCTAAATACAGTACTTCATTCGTTTGGCATCAATGAAATTTTATGGATAAAAATTATTTTACCAATTGGGATTTCATTTTACACTTTTGAGAGTTTAACTTATGTTGTAGATGTTTACAGAAGAGTTCACAAGCCATTAGACAACTTTCTTCAGTATCAGATGTATATCATCATGTTCCCAAAATTAATTGCTGGTCCAATTATTCGTTATCACGAAATACATGACCAAATACCTGATAGGAGCATCAATGATACGGTAGACAATAAACTAACAGGCTTTTATAGATTTTGTATTGGTTTAGCAAAAAAAGTATTGATTGCCAATACCATGGCATTTAAAGCAGATGAAATTTTTAATCTAGCATCAGCAGACCTAACATCAAGTTTAGCATGGATTGGCATGTTAGCGTATACCTTTCAAATCTACTTTGATTTTTCAGGCTATTCGGATATGGCAATTGGCTTAGGTAAAATGTTAGGCTTTAAATTCCCTGAAAATTTTGATAATCCATATACCTCAAAAAGCATTACCGAATTTTGGCGTCGTTGGCACATGACTTTAGGTAGCTGGATGAAAAACTACTTATATATTCCTTTGGGTGGTAATAAAGTAAATAGTAATGTCCGCTTATACATCAATCTTTGCATTGTGTTTTTAATTTCAGGTTTTTGGCATGGAGCAGCCTGGACATTTATATTCTGGGGAGCCTATCACGGCGTTTGGTTAGTATTAGAAAGAATATTTTTATTAAAAGTATATGCTAAAATTGGCAAGTTCTTATCCACTATAATCTGTTTCTTTTTGGTAGCAATTGGCTGGGTATTTTTCAGAGCCGAGCATATCACGGATGCATTTCACTTTATATCAAAATTATTCACGTTTAACTTTTCTATCCCTAAGCATTCTGTTTCTAACGAATTCATATTCTATTTTGCATTAGCCACTTTGTTTTCGTTTTTTACAAGTTTCACTATTGGAAATAAAGTTCAACAAAAAGTTTATTTTTCTTACTATGGCTTAATGGGTAATTTAATTTTTGCCTCCATTGCCTGTATTTTGTTCACCCTATCTTTAGCGTCTATTACGTCGTCAGACTTTAATCCATTTATCTATTTTAGATTTTAAAGCCATGACAAAGACACCGAAATCGCCATATTTATTTATACTCGTAGGGATTCTAATTTTCCTTTACATTCCTTTGTTGCAAAAAAAGCTACATCTAAAAAGTTATGTAAAACCTTTGAAAGGAGCTTATAACATGGCTCCTGATACTTGTATTACTATTGAAACTTGGTTTACTGGCAGATATCAAGAATTAAAGGACAAACACATCAATCAAAATTTTGGTTTTAGAAATTATTATGTGATGCTTAATAATCAAATAGATTATAAATTATTTAAAACAGCTAACGTAGATAAAGTCATTATTGGAAAAGGAGATTTTTTATATGAAACCAATTATATAGAATCTTACTTTGGAAATAATTTTATAGGTAAAGAGGAACTTAACAACAAATTCAAAAAAATTAAAGAATTACAGGATATTTTAGCAGCATTAGACATTGATTTAGAAATAGTTTTTTCTCCAAGCAAAGCATCATTTTATCCCGAGTTTATTCCAGATAATTGGTTGTCTGCCAAAAAATTGAGCAATTACGAATATGCTGCTGCACTTTGTAAAACACTTAAAATAAAACATATTGATTTTAGCGCTTGGTTTAAATCTCAAAAAAATATTTCGCCTTACGACCTTTATCCTAAAACTGGTATTCACTGGAGTAATTATGGTGCATTAATCGCAACGGATTCATTAAAAAAGAGTATTGAGCATCATACTAATCTTAACTTATTAGATTTTGAAATTACCAATATTGCTTTTTCAGATTCGCTAATTGGACCAGATGATGATATGGGTGAAGCAATGAACTTACTTTTTCCTATAAAAAAATTACCTATGCCTTATGCCAGTTATTATTGGAAAGAAGATTCAACGATTGTAAAACCTAAGGCACTATTTATTGGCGATAGTTATTTTTGGAATATCTACTATCAAGGCTTAACCAATAACTTATTTACAGACTGTAAATTTTGGTATTACAATCAAACGGTGTATCCTGAAAATGAACCAATCAGAGAAGTCAATCAATTAAATATTGAAGAGCAAATAAAAAACCAAAAGGTAATTGTATTAATGGCTACCGAAAGTAATATCCACGATATTGGATGGGGATTTGTAGACAAAGCCTTAGAAACATTAAAAACACAAAAAGCATACACGCTCAGAGAGAAAGTGTATGTCAAAATGATAAAAGAAAACATTCTTAAAACGCCTTCTTGGCTGGAGGACATCAAAAAGAAAGCTCTAGAAAAACATATTAGCATAGACGAAATGATTACACTAGATGCTATTTATGTTTATGAAACAGAATATTGTAAGCCAGAAACTGTAGCTTTAATAGAAAAAGCAATTGCAGGTATCAAAAACACGAAAGAATGGATGGCACAAATAAAGATGAAGGCAAAAGAAAATCATGTTACGGAAGAAGAAATGTTGGAGCTTGATGCCAAATACTTGTATGACACAGAGCTAAAAGGAAAATAAACCTATTAAACACAAAAAAGGAGATAATTTTTTATCTCCTTTTTTGTGTAATTAATCAAAAAGTAAAAAATTTATAAATTTTTCTCAAGCTCTTTTAATTCTTTCACCTTTTCGGCATAGCCCATTTTATCAAATGAGTAAATTAAATTATTAATGAGACGTTTAATAATATCTAAATTAGAACAAGGTAAATAGTATTTTGTTTCAGGTTCTACATTTAATTGCTTAATAAAAGAATCAACATCTCCTTGATTAAAGATTAAACCTTTACTGAAAGGATTTACGTAAAACAAAATATTATCAGATAATGTTTTATGTGAAGGGTCAAATAAATTAGCAAAATCGTTTACATAAGCCAATACAAAATGTTGAGGCAAATTAACTCCATAGATAGGAATACCCAGCTCTTTGCATACTAAAGCATAAATAACACTTAGCATCACAGGATTTCCTTTTTTAGTTTCTAATACAACATTAATAAATGAATTTTGAGGTGCGTGATAATTAGTGATATTTCCACCAAACTGATGCACTTCAAACATAATATGGTTAATGATTTTAACTTTTTCAATCGCTGTTAAATCATCATGTAACTCTAACCAAACATCTTGTTTTATTTGGTGTAGTTGTTTTTTTAATTTATTCTCATCTAAGTCAGGGTACTGATAACGAGCAATAATGGCACAACCTCTAAATAAATCATCTTGCTCATGTTCTGCCCAATGCTTTAAAGCATTTTGTAAAGCTTTAAATTGAATAGTGTGAATAATACCTTCGATACGTTTTTGCATTAAAGCATCAAAACTATTCTCCCAAGCTGTTTCTAAATGAGGAATTGCTGGGGGACCCAAAATAATAAATCTATTTTTCACCTCAGAATAAATTCCGTCATCCGGATCATCCAATAGAGTAATTAAGGCAATTACTTCTTTCAGGTTCATTTCGTTTTTCTTAGGTCTCATACAATTTTTTGATATTATATCAATGGCCGTATGGAATAGTCATCAGTTTTAACCATTAAATAGATAAATGCTGACTATTTCATACAAAACAAAAATAGCCCCGATTTGGAGCTATTTTAAGGTGCAAATTATATTTTCTTAACAATTAGGCTGTTAATCGTTGTAAACTTTCTTGTATTAATATCTCTACACTCTTTGTATAATCGTTTGTAAACTCTTTACGGACGCGGTTTGCGATAATGACACAGGCTGTTAAACAATTGTGGTTTAATAACTTTCCTAAACCATATAAAGCCGAAGTCTCCATTTCGAAGTTAGTAATTCGGTGGTCACCCAGTCTAAAATCGGTTAAAAGTTCATTTAAATTTGGCATTGCTGCTTTTAAACGGATTTGGCGACCTTGTGGACCGTAAAAACCTGGAGCAGTAGCCGTTATCCCAACATGAGTTCCTTGTTGAAACTTAGCTATTAATTGGTCTGAAGCCTTTACGCAATAAGGATAAGGTAAATTTGGTAACCAACCAGTGTGCTTGATAAATGCCTCACTAATGTTCTTCTCCCCTACACTTTCCCAATTATCATAAAAGTTTAATAATCCATCTAAACCTAAACCATGAGAACTAACCACAATTCCATTTACTGGAATATCGGCTTGCAATGCTCCACTAGTTCCTAAACGAATAACGTTTAGTGTACGATGTGTGGAGTTTAATTCTCTCGTCTCTAAATTAATATTAACGGCCGCATCTAATTCATTCATCACAATATCAATATTATCAGTACCAATACCTGTTGATAAAACCGTGATGCGTTTACCATTAAAAATACCTGTGTGAGTAACGAACTCTCTATGCTCAGTCTTAAATTCTATTTTACTAAATAATTTTGAAATTTGCGCTACACGATGTTGATCTCCAACTACAATCACGTCATCTGCTATATCCTCGGCTTTTAAGTTAATATGATATACACGATTTTCCTTAGTAAGGATTAATTCTGTTTCTGGGAATTGAGACATGTTTTTTAATTTAAGAATAGTAAAGCTAAAATATATTTTCCAAATATCATAATTCCTATTACTGCCGAAATAATTGAAAACACAAGTACTGTACCCGCAGCTAAATCTTTAATAGCTCCTGCTTTTGGATTATAATTGGGTTCTACTAAATCAACTAAATGTTCAATAGCGGTATTTATCATTTCGAGAGCAATAACAGCTCCGATACTAATTAAAATCACAAACCATTCGGTGCTATTAATCTCTAACAAAAAGCCTAAACTAATAGATAGGATTGCTGCAACTACATGAATTTTAAAATGTTTTTCATGCCACGCCAATTTAAGCCCATTTACGGCAAAGGAAACAGATTTTAGAAAACTAGGCTTCATGATTTTCAGACTTTAATAATGGTTTTGAAATATAGTACAAGAACGCTAAAAAAATTGAAAAAATAAAGGTAAACGCAATGGTGTCTTTTTCAAAAATAATATCAAAACTTTGGCGCATTAATTGAAAAGGATGATTTACCACATTCCAACTATTAAACCGAAGATATCTTCCCAAATACAAGCCAAATGAAATTAACCAAAAGACAACAGGCGTAATGATGGCGACATAAGCTGGTTTTACATAGTTCTGCAAAATACCAAACATATCTTTTAGCGATTTCAAAAAAACTAACATTCCGATTAAAGCAAAAGATAATAGTAATACTAAATCGTACCACAAAGGAAATGGATCTCGTGGTCGTAAATGAAATAAATCAGTTAAGATGTATGGTGAATTTGGTAAAAACAATAACCATAACACCAACATTGGAATATGTACAAATCCTATACTCTTTTTCTTTTTCAAGTAATTGCTAACCCACCAAGGAATGAAAGCTAAAAATAAATTCCAAGCTAAGAAGATATAACTTAAGCTGTCGCTTTTTAAAATGCGATATGTAAGAAGAGTAATACTAAATAATGTAAACAAATACACGAGTTGTTTAAATGTTGGTTTCATATATAAATTTTAAGTGTTAATAATTGGAGTTTGATTTGAATCAGAATGTGTCTGAATGTTTACAAAAACAATTTTAATACAATACCAAATGGCAATAATCCAAGCAAAAGGAAGCCAAAATAAAACGTTCCAATTTAAATATGTAAACATATAAAGCACTGTGAAATAGAAAATCACCATGCCCCAATAAATTATCATTCTTTTTAAATTTCGACGAGTTATTAAAGCTGCAATAGTTCTAATAATAGCACCAAATAATTGAACCAACCCAACTATGAATTGGAAGAAAGCAAGAAGTATTAAACAATCTTCACCTGTGTTTACTTGCGATTCTAAAAACAAAGCAGTCATAATTTTAAATGGATTAATAAATACTTTTAGTAATTTCCTTATCTCTTAAATCAAAGCTTCGCCAATCATTGGTATAATCAGTTAAATAACGAGTGATTTTTTGATTTAATAATTGTGTATAGGTTTCAGAATAGTAGCGGTCTCTGTAAAAACCACTTGTATAGTTTTTTAGTTTAGCATTAAATAAATTAAATTCTGGCTTCTTTGTAACCGCTAACAATTCGGGAATGTTGGCATCTGATAACGAGAACAAATAATAAAAATCAACTTGAGCTAAAGGTTTGTTTTGAATATTATAATTGGTAATGAGTTTATCCCAATTCACTAATCCACTTAAAACTAATACCGTAAACCAAACTGCCACATTGGTTCTAATTAAATACCAATTAGATTGCTTTTTATAAATTTTCCAAAACATAATCAATAAACCACAGACTGCTAATGCCAACCACACATAAACGCCAATGCGCTTGTAGGTGAAATTAAAATCCTGAATGTAAATTTGATTTCTAAAGGCTGTAGAAGACAACATCACCACATTTTGAAAAATCCACAAATACACAAAAGCGGATAACACTTTACTGTTTTTAACTATTGTAAATTCTTTTCTATATAAAAACATGATTAAACTAGTGGCTATAACAATCGATAAGATAATAACCCCTACACCGCTGTGTACAAAATCAGAATGGGTTACTCCTTTTGGCAAACCACCATTAAAGTAAAGGGTTTGTATATCACCAAGATTCAAAATCACTAACATCACATTTAATAAAATAAACAATAACATACCTGCATAACGCTCAGTTTCAAATTGCTTAATCGTTTGCTCATTTTGTTCGAAAGAGGAATTTGTTAATGGCAAATTGTTTTCCCATGTTTCCATTGGCTTAATGGTGCGATGATACAAGAATGCGTACATCAATATAAAACCAGCGATGGTAAAGAAAATCCAACCTATACTAATGAAATCCAAATTAATCCATTTGGTGTTTTCGGCAAATAAAGGATTAGAGTTTTTATACATCGAAAAAAACAAAACACTTAATACTAAAACAATGACTGTTGCCAATGCTTTATAGCCTCTTTTACTTTCTGATTCATTTGACTTTAGTTGAAATCTACTAATCGTATCAATAATAATATAAACTACACTAGAGATTACCGAATAACAACTAAAAGCAAAAGAAAACAAACTAGAGGTTGCTACATTAAACGACACCGCTGATAGTAATAATAAACTAAAAACGTTTCCAATAATGCTTAAAGCGCTCGAATGCAAAAATACACACGTCGCACTTACCAAACATAACACCGCACTCCAAATCCATTTGTTAGAAGAAAGTAGCTTCTTGTTTTTAATCACTAATATGGCCAATAAAACAATAGTGAATAACAGAAAATTAATTCCTGCGTTTTGTTGGTAAAATAAAAAGCTATAGGCGCCTGTGGCTGATAGCAATAAATAATCGTTTGTTTTCATAGTTTATATATTTTAAATTGTTTGTCCCGCAGATTTCGATGATATTCGAAAAATTTTCAATCTGTATTATCTGCGCTATCAGCGGGAGATTTTTTAGTTAAACAAAGAAGCTTTTACTTGTGAGAAATCGTCATGCAACATGTTTTTAAAATTAAGTTTAGAAACATCTTTACATTTTTTCCCTCTTTCATACGAAGCCTTAAGGTATTTCCACTCTGTAGGAAGTAAACACCAAGCACCAATTCGTGTACTTACAGAGGCAATGGATTTTTTACCATTACCATGTAAAAAAAACTGCAAGGCTACTTCATCTTTAAACGAAATCGAATAATCAAATAATATATGATGAATATCGTGATACTCTGCTCCTGTTAATATTTCTACTTCATGTAGTTTTAAAAAATCGCCTAAGGCTTTACCAAGACTTCCTTCTGGATATTGTAATAATTCAGTAGTACTCAATCCCCAATTTTTATCGGTTGTACCGTAATTAAATACCATAGGTCCTATCATTCCTGCTACCCAAGATGATGTTTTGACATGTAACCACATCGCATATTCGATAATGGTTTTTGGTTGTTTATTTGTTGTTTTCATTTTATATATTTTTATTTGTTGTTGCCCGCAGATTTCGCGAATGTTCGGAGATTTTAAATTGTTTTTAAATCCACGTTATCTGAGAGATTAGCGGGAAAACTGTTCTCCAATTGCTTAATCTTTTTTTTGATATAGAGTAAAGGAATCACTCCAAATAATCCAAAGCAGCAATCAATCACTTGATGATAAAAAGGAATCTCACGAATTGGTCCGCAAATAAAAGCCAAAGGAAACACTGCGATACAAGCCACAATACCAACATTCACAATAAATTTATTACGTACTGGATTTTGATACACGCCCACAAAAAATAATCCGATGATGATATGCGCAAAGGCTAACCAATCGGTTCCGTACAACACAATAGAAGGCGTTTGATGTACTGACTCATACACTGTTCTAATCCAATCATGAAAAAATAAAGGAAAGGAATTGATATGCGCTAACATAAAATCCACTTCGGTTACTAATGGAAAAGCGGTAATACCGCTTAAGGCTAAAAGAATAATAAATACAATAACTACTCTTCGGATGTTTTTGATGGATGTTGCTGTTTTCATGATTATTTGTTTTTAGTGAATACTCTGTTTTTTAATATTTGTAAATCTTCATTCAACAAGGCTTTAAAATTCCAATCACGAATGGAAATCGCTTGTATTCCTTTTTGGTAAGCGGCTTTAAATTCTTGAAAGTGATTAGGAAACAATATACTTGTGATGATGCAAGTGCCTACCGTAAAAAAAGATGGCTTACCATTGCCCCATAAAAAGAACTGCATAGCTGCTTCATCAATCACATTGGTTGAATAACCAAATAAGACATGAAACACATCATGGCGCTCGGCTTTTGGTATAGGTTCAAACTTTTGACTTTTATAAAACTGTCCCAAGGTATTGCCTAAACTACCTGGAGTAAATTTTAAGAAATCATCTGAACTTAAATTCCAAGCTACACGTTGTGCATTTAACTTGGCATGAATAGGAACACCTTTCTCTAACAACCATAACACGGCTTTGCCTCGGTAGGAGTTTTCGGATTGATAATTGATTTCTATTTTCTTCATATTGTTTTTATTTTAAAAGTACTTTGAATTACAAAGTTTAAGTTCAAAAAAAAGGATTAACGTCCTTTCAATAATTTTTCAAGCGCATCCAAGTGATCATTAAAAGCTTTCATCCCTACTTTAGTAACTGAATAAGTTGTTAAAGGTTTCTTCCCTACAAATTCTTTTTTCACATGTATATAACCTTCTTTTTCTAATGCGGTGATATGACTTGCTAAATTTCCATCCGTTAATTCAAGCGTTTCTTTCATCGTACTAAAATCAACACTATCGTTCACCATCAATACACTCATAATCCCTAAGCGGATACGATTTTCAAATGCTTTATTTAAATTATGTATGTATGACTTCAATTTTTATTTCAATTTTTAACCGCAAAGACATAAAGTTTTTCGCAGAGTTCGCAGATTATTTATGTTGTTTAGTTGAGAAGTCTCCCCTTTGGGGAGATTTAGAGGGGCTACCTCTTCCTCTCGTACTTATACCACATAGTTGCGCCATACACTATATGTAACACACCAAAACCAAATGCCCAATATAATAAACCGTTTCCTAAATTAAAGGCGTTGATTAATCCTAATACAATTTCACAAATACCAAAGTAGCGAATATCATCGTAAGTATATTTACTCGCATTAATTAAAGCTAAGCCATAAAACAACAACATAGCTGGAGCAATATAAACAATAGCGCCATGATACAATAAAGCCAAACAAAACACACCGCCTGCTACTAAAGGAATAGCTAAATTAATTAATACTCTGATGGCAGTATGATCAAATAAATTATGACCATCTTTTTTTGCTTTACGATTTGAGAAAAAATAAGCCATTGAAATAGACAATGCCAAAACAACTGCTGCAATTAAAATAAAGTTTACATAAATTTCATTTCTATTTAAAGCTCCTTCTTCTCCCCTTACCCAACTATTGTAAATAGAATTCAAATACAAATAAGCCACTACGGCTCCTCCTAAAGCAAAAATTCCAGCAAACACTCCCGATAAACCACTGAGTGATAAAAAACGGGTAGACTTCTTCATCATTTGGCGAATATCCTGTATGGCCTCTAGGTGTTCTGCGTTTTCTTTTGTCATGTTAAAAGCACTTTGTGGCACAAAGTTATAATTAATTTTGATAGGCGCAATTTATTTTAACAATTATTTTGGGAATCATTTGAAATTTAAATTCCCTACCTTTATCTCATGGCAAGAATTATGGCAATAGATTACGGAAGTAAAAGAGTTGGTATAGCGGTTACCGATCCTTTACAAATTATTGCCTCTGGTTTAACCACAGTACACAGCAAAGATTTAATTAGCTATTTAGAAGCCTACTTAACAAAAGAACAAGTAGAGTGTATTGTGGTGGGTGAACCCAAAACTTTACAAAACGAAGCATCTGATAGCGCCCGTTATATTGATCCATTTGTGACTCACTTAACACGTAAGTTTCCCAATATTAAAATTGCTCGTTACGACGAGCGTTTCACATCCGTGTTAGCACACCAAGCCATGTTGATGGGTGGTTTAAAAAAGAAAGATAGAGCCAATAAAGACACCGTGGACATGGTAAGTGCAACTATTATTTTACAAGATTATTTATCCTTTACGGGGAAGTAAACGTCATTGCTTCGTCGCTGAAAAAGCGCCTCGCAATGACAAAAAACAAAAAAGGCTTTGTGAAAACACAAAGCCTTTTTAATTAATATGATGAATGATTATTTATTAATCATTACTTTATAATTGAATGATTGATTTTCAGAAACTATGTTTAATTGATATACACCATTTGCTAAGTGCGATAAATCTAATTGAGTTTCGAAAGAAACTGTTGTTTGAGTAAATACTTTTTTACCATTGATATCAAATACATTTACTTGAGCTTTTAACACTGGCGTTTTAATTACAACTAAACCATTTGATGGGTTTGGATAAATAGAAACAACATCTGCATTTAATGTTTGAATACCAGTACAAGCATTAACCGTCATGATATCAGTAGCAACTGCGTTACAGTTATTTCCATCAGTGTAAGAATACATAATTGTGTAAGAACCTACTCCAACTGTTGCAGGACTAAACACTCCACCTGTAACACCAGGCCCACTGAATATACCTCCTGATGGAGAACCACCAGCCAATGTTACTGTATTAACAGTCACACAATGTAAATCAGGATTTAAAGTTAAAGATACGTTTGGAATAGCATTTACTATTACTGTTGCAACGGCTGTATTAGAACAGTTATTAGCATCAGTACCAGTTACTGTATAGTCAACTGGAGATGTAGTTGGAGTAACAACAATACTAGCAGTAGATTGTGCAGTATTCCAAGAATAGGATACGGCACCACTTGCTGTTAAAGTAGCAGAATTACCTGCACAAATAGATGCAGAGTTTACAGATATAGATGGTAAAGCGTTTACTACAACTGTTGCTATTGCCGTTGCTGAACAACTATTAGTTGATGTTCCCATCACTGTGTAAGAAACTGGAGATGTTGTTGGAGTAACAACAATACTAGTAGTAGTTTCGGTAGTGCTCCAAACATAAGAATTAGAAGTACCGGTAGCTGTTAATGTAGCTGAATTACCCGCACAAATAGTTGCAGAGTTTACTGAAATAGTTGGAGCTGCATTTACAGTTGCAGTAGCTACAGCTGTTACTGTTCCACAAGCATTACTAACAGTTAAAGTATAATCACTAGCTGTTGCGCCAGTAATAGTTGTACTAGAAGCATTTGGAGTACCTATTGTTCCTGCACCTGTCCAAGTATATGTATATGGAGCGTCGCCTAAAACAGAAGAACCTAAGTTTAACATTTGATTATCGCAAATCGCAGAATTTCCTGTAATAGCCGAAATAGTTGGAGAGGCGCAAGGTAAAGCCGAGCCAGTAGCTACACCATCAATATTAACGTTATCAATACTAAACGTTCCACCTGATAATTCTGCGTTCCAACCATAAAAACGGAAAGATACAGAAGATGTAATGGTTGCACCAAACAAACTAATAGTACTACCATTTTGGGCCGAACTAAGTGCGTCTAAATTCCAAAAGAACTCATTGCTACCTACTACAGATAAATTTGTATTTGTAGTTACAGAAGCTGGTAAATTATTTGTAAAACCATCTGCACTTGTTCTCACCGCAAAATTTCTGATACCTGCAGCTGAACGCTGAACGGTAAAAATAATAGAATTTAAAGCAACTGTATAACCGTTTACAGGGGTTAATACAATTTCATAATATTCGCCAATATTAATAGCACCTGTCATAGTTGAATAAGTATCAACAGCAGTTGTTGCTCCCAAAGGCCATCCTACAAATGAAAAGCGACCCGAAGCATTCGCGTTAGCTGATGGTGTTCCTACTGCTGTAAAAGAACCTGATGTAACTCCAACAGCAGTTGGAGTTGGAGTTGGGTCAATTAAACCAGTTGATGGTGTAACTGCCGCAAAAGGGTATGTTAATGTAAAACTTTGTGATTGTGCGATAAACGTCACAGACACAAATATCATAGAAAGTATTTTTTTTATCATTTTGTTGTTTTTTATTTTATTCAAATTTAAGAGATTAAATCCACATAGAGTGTTAAGCCAATATCAATAATACTGGCTAAAACTCATTTTTTAATAACATTTTATGAAAAATATTAAACTTCTTTTTCTGTAAAAATAATATTTAAGCTTTCAAGTTCCGAAAGCATTGGCTCGTATATTTCTTTTACCGTAGGGATTTGAACGCCATACAATTTAAACTTTCCTGTTAAGAAATTTTTAATCGATATTGCTAAAGGTAAACCCACTGTTTTAGCCATTGCTGTATGCACTTCATCATCACCAATCACTACTAAAGAAGATTTTAATTTCTTGTGAGCGCCATTCAAAGTATATTCAAATTGATGTTGCATCACAATCATATCTTTGTCTCCAGCTTTTAATAGCCATTTTTCTTCTAATAAATCTTGAAGCAATTCTGCAGGAGATCCTTCTTTTAGTTTAATAGGACGATTAGAGAATAATTCTAAAAATTCTAATTTAGCAATCACCTCAGCATCTATATCTGCTCCCATAAATGCTACGAGTTTATCTTTTACCGAAGCTGAGCCTTTTGGCAAAAACGATTCTAATAAATCCGTATAAGTTGAAGTATTCGCGTTTTTAATTTTATAGGTATCGTCTGTTACACCTAATTTCACAAACACGTTCCATGCTTTGCAATAACCTGGTATACGCAAAGTACCACGTAACATCGTACTAGCATCATTTAACCCATAAGGCTCTTTATAACCAATACTATCGCGGTTTGCATACGCATCAAATTTACCATAACCATCTACTTCAATAGTTTCTATTTGAGTATAGATACGATTGTAAGGAATGAATTTTAATTTTCCTTCTTCAATAAATTGAGCTGTGCCCTGCCCTGCTAAAATCACATTGCGTGGATTCCAGCTAAATTTATAACCCCATGGATTATCATTACTTTCTGGAGCCACTAAACCTCCACAAAACGATTTAAAGCTAGTTATTTTACCACCTTTATCTTGTATCTCGTGAATCACTTTCATCGCCGATGCATGATCAATACCCGGATCTAAGCCACACTCATTTAACAATAATAAGTTTTTTAGCTTGGCTTCTGTATCTAAGTCTTTCATATCCTGACTTACATAACTAGCCGTGGCAACATGCTTTCCTAAACGCACACAATCTCTAGCCACATCGCCGTGCATAAATGCAGGAAGCATCGAAATCACAAAATCAGCTTGTTTAATTAATTCTTCTCTTAACGATACGTTATTTACATCAAACTCTACAGCCGATGCCACTTCTTTAAAGTTAGTAATTTTAGATTCTACTGCTTTTTTGTTTGCATCAGCAATGGTAATGTGCCAAGCATATGTTTTGGCATTCGATAAAAAATAATCGATTAAACTAGATGAAGAGCGCCCAGCGCCTATTATTAATATTTTGCTCATAAAATAAATTCTGCACAAAAATAACCTTAAATTTGTTATCAAAACAGATTATATGGTTCAAAAGATAAAAGTCCTATTTTATTTACTTTTTTGTGGACTTTCGGTTCAATCTCAAAATAACACTTTGGTTATTTTTAGTGAATCTGGTAATCCTTTTTTCTTATCAATAAACGATGACTTAATAAATAAAGATGCCCAGTCTAATGTTAAAGTCTTTAACTTCGGTATTGGATGGAATCATATCTTAATTAAAATCCCAAATAAAGAACAAACTTTTAAAGATTCTATTTTATTAAGCAATAAATCCAAATTTATAAATAAAGAATTTACTTATGTTTTAAATGATAAAGAAGGAAGACTAGCCTTACAGTTTAAATCGGTTTCAGAACAATCGGGTCCAAAAGTTCCTCCTATTCCAGAAGCACCAAAAGAAACAGTCCCTTTAGTGGATAATAGTATTTATGGAAATTTGTATCAAGCGGTAAATAACAAACCTGTGTTTTATAAAAATTTTGATTCTGAAACATCAACTTGTAAAGTAGCATTATCCGATAAGGATATTAAGTACGCGCTTACTCTTTTTAAGAAAGCAAATGACACAGAAGCTGCTTACAGATATTTAAATCAAATTATTGAATTAAACTGTTATAACGTTTTGCAACTAAAAGAACTATTAGAATCTACGCCCATTGATATGGATAGATTAAACTCTGCAAAAAAAGCATATACTCACCTATCCGACCAACAAAATGCTCACACCCTATTAGTGATTTTTAAATATCCAACTATGAAGGAGTCGTATACTTCTTTTATTAAAGAGCAAGAAAATATCTTAAAGCAAAAAAACATGAATTGCAAAGAGCCAATGAGCAATTCGGATTTCGAAACATTACTAAGCAAAATCAGAAAGGCACCCTACGAAAACGAAAAATTGATTGTATCTAAAAAACTACTTGTAGATGTTTGCTTATCAAGCACTCAAGCAAAAAAAATGTGTGAATTATTTACTCATGATAGAGAAAAAATGGAATTATTAAAATCTGTTTATAACGTATTAACTGATAAAAATAACGCCTCTATTTTGGCTGATGAATTTCAATTTAAAGAAGCAAAAGAAGACTATTTAAAATACATTTCTAAATAACATGAACTCAAAAAAACTAACACTGATTGGATTATTAGGAGCTATTGCTGTTGCATTAGGTGCATTAGGTGCTCACTTTTTAAAAAGCAAATTGTCAACAGGATTAATTACTCAAGATCAATTAATAGGATTTGATACGGCTGTCAAATATCAAATGTATCATACGCTTGCGATGTTGGCTTTAGTTTTACTTTCTAAACACACTACTCATAAATTTATTAATTGGGCATACAATTGTTTCTTTATTGGCGTTCTGATGTTTTCAGGTTCTTTATATTTTTTATGTACTCGAAATTTATTTGGAGCTGAATGGTTAAAAGTTTTGGGTCCTATTACCCCAATTGGTGGTTTATTTTTTATTGCAGGCTGGATATTTTTGGCTTTAGTAGGATTAAAAAAAGAAGATAAATAGATATAAATTAACGTGTTAAAAAAACAATATTACACATATAGCATTTACGGCTTGTTATTTATAACACTCTATTTTATCTTTTTTCAACATTTAGATAGCTTTCATATTAGAAACTGGGACGAAGCGATGTTTGCTGTAAACGCTTATGAAATGGATCAAAATAATCATTTGATAGTTCCATATTTCAACAATATGGCAGATATGTGGAATTCAAAACCACCTCTACAAATATGGATTCAAGTACTATTTATAAAATTAATTGGATATAACGAATTAGCCATTCGTTTACCGTCAGCACTAGCAAGTAGCTTATCGGCTTTAGTATTGTTTTTCTTTTTCAAAAAAAGAACATCCTTGGTTTTTGCCTTTATTGTATTTTTTGTTTTCGTGACATCATCTGGCGTTTCAACCTTTCATACTGGAAGAACTGGGGACTCAGATGCTCTATTATCATTTTTCATTTTATGCTATATTATTTCATTTTACAAATGGCTATTTGAAACTAATGAAAAATCCATTTTATCTTTTTTTATATACCTAACTCTTGCCCTACTTACAAAAAGCATAGCAGCCTTATTATTTATTCCCGCTATTGTATTTCTAGTTTTTTATTTCAAAAAATTTAAACTATTAATATCAAATAAATGGTTTTATATAGGCCTTTTCCCATGTATCCTATTAACTCTTGGCTACTTTTATGTAAGAGATTTTTATCAAAATGGATACATCTCTTACATATTAAATAATGATTTTGGAAGAATAAATAAAGTTGTCGAATCGCACCTAGAACCTTTTGACTTTTATTTAAACAACCTTTTTAATGAAAGATTTTTATGGTTTATTTTAGCACTTCCGGGAGCTTGTGCTTTATGGATAAACAAAAAAACAACATCAAATGCCATCTTTTTAGTAAGCTTATTTGTTTCTTATTTTGTAATCATAAGTTACTCTACAACAAAATTAGAATGGTATGATTTACCTTTATTCCCCATCCTTTCAGTCTTTAGTGCATATGTAATTTTTGTATTCATTAGCAAAATAAACATTGACAATACATCATTACACACTTCATTACTTCTATTACTAATTTTTGCTTTGCCAGTATATTTTTCATGTAGAAGTTCTTATAAAAGCGAAATACCTTCGGAGGAAAAAAAAATTGAAATACTAACAGAATACGCATTTAAAAACTCTGAAAACACCTCTCTCAATAACACCATATTTTTCACTGATAATTATGATAGAGCTTTATATTTTTACAAATATAAGTTAAATACTAAAGGATTGGATTTTCAAATAACAAAATCTATTGATGACATTCAAAATAACACTACTGTAATTGTTGCTAACGATTCCTTAAAATTGGCTTTAAACAAAAAATTCGACTGCCAAATTGTTGATTCTTTACAATCTGCTATAAAATTTAACATTAAGTCTTTAAAATAAATTTTAATCTGTCATTGCCTCTGTTTTTAACGTATTTACCTCAATACTATTCTGTTGAAATTCTGTAGTTTTTCGTTTTAAATAGAATATTCCCTATCTTGTAGAGTCTTAAAATAGCAAAAAAATGAAATTTCTATATAGTATTACTTTACTAGCGATAAGCCTTAGTTTATTTTCTCAAAGAAGTAAAGATGGAGCTGTAACTATAAGTACTGCCAACACGATTGTAAATGTTTACACTCCTGTAACAGCAAATGCGAATGCTGGTTCTACTACCATTAACGTGGGTAGTTCAGCAGGATTCAATGTGGGTGATTTAATTTTAATCATTCAAATGCAAGGAGCTCGAGTAAATGCTCAATGGGATACTGTTTGGGTTGACCCTAATAATTCAATGTCTGTTCCTAGTTCAAACAATATAAATTATGGTTCTATTAGCGATTACCGAAATGCTGGTAACAATGAATTTGCTGAAATAAGTTCTATACCAAATGGAACAAGTATCACTTTAGATTGTAATTTAAAAAGCAACTATACATACTCCTACACTAATAATCAAGGAGGAGCGCACACGATGTATGGTCATGTTCAAGTTATTAAAGTACCTCGTTATTCTTCATTAACAATAAGCGGAGGTGGATCAATTACTTGTCCTCAATGGAACGGAAGTACAGGAGGAGTAGCTGTTGTTGAAATTGAAAATAACGCCATTTTATCAAGTACACCATCATTTAATGTAAGTGGAAAAGGATTTAGAGGGGGAATTAAGGATAATGCATCTAGTGTATTTGGTGGAAATAAATGGGGAGCCTTAAATCAAAATCAAGGGGGCTATAAAGGAGAATCCATTATGGGAGATACAACTTCAGCTAAAGATTATGCGGCACTAATTGGCAGGGGAGCTATTGCTAATGGTGGAGGTGGCGGCGACGCTCATAATGCTGGCGGTGGAGGTGGCGCTAATGGAGGTGTTCTTGCTAGTTATAATGGTTATGGAAACCCTGTAGCTGGATATACAGCTATTTGGAATTTAGAGGCCGCTGGATTTGCAACAAATGCTTCCTCTGGAGGAGGAAGAGGTGGTTATACATTCTCCAATCAAAATAGAAATGTAAATTTTTATGCGCCCGGCCTTCTTTCTACTACTACTAATACATGGGGAGGAGATATGAGAAGAAATGCTGGTGGACTTGGAGGAAGACCTTTAGATTATACGAGTGGACGCATTTATTTAGGCGGCGGCGGCGGCGCTGGAGACGGCAATGAAAATCAGGCAGGAGCTGGTGGGAATGGCGGCGGATTAGTTTATGTTGTTTGTTATGGAAATTTAAGTGGCGCTGGAACTATTGTTGCTGATGGGGCAAATGGATCAAGCTCATCTCCTGGATGTACTAGTAATGATGGTGCAGGCGGCGGTGGTGGCGGCGGAACGATATTATTAAAAGTTAATGGAACCATTTCGTTAACTGCTGGCACAGCATTAAGCGCTATTGGTGGTAATGGCGGAAATGTAACTTTTAATTGTGTAACTAATAACTACGATGGATATGGCCCTGGTGGAAGCGGCGGCGGCGGTTATATTTCATCTACTGGCACCATTCCCTCAAACTCAATCCTTGGTGGTTCAAATGGTATTCAAACAGGAAATGGAGGAGGAAGTACATCTAGTATTTCAAGTGCATTCCCTCCTAATGGCGCTACTAGAGGTGGAGCTGGGGGAACTGGCGCTGTAACTACCTACACATTAAACACTTCTGCTAGTCAAACAATTTGCACCAATCAATCTTTTACAGTAACAGCTTCTTCAACAGAGCCGAGTACTTCTATTAGTTGGTATAATTCAAGTGTAGGAGGTTCTGCTATAGCAACAGGAACAGCATATGCTTCCCCAGGATATACAACAGCTGGAACTTATACTTTATTTGCAGGTGTATGTCCAGGAACATATCGTCAACCTATTATTATTACTGTTAATTCAGGATTAACTATCTCTGTAAATAGTCCAACCATTTGTCCTTCCCAAACCGTTACTTTAACTGCAAGTGGCGCAACAACCTATACTTGGAGTTCTGGGCCAACCACAAGTACAATTTCAGTTTCTCCTTCATCAACAACTGTTTATACTGTAAATGGTACAAGTGGCTTATGTTCAGGAACTAAAACCACAGCTGTTACTGTTTCGGCACAGCCTACTATTTCTGTAGCCAATACAACTGTATGCGCTGGTAACTCAGCTACATTAACGGCAAATGGCGCAACAAGTTATACTTGGGCAACTGGAGGTCAAACAACAACTAGTATAGTTGTGACTCCAACAACAAACACAACTTATACGATTACAGGTTCAAATGGAACTTGTACTAATACAACAACAGCTTCTGTTAACATTACCTCTACTCCAACATTAGTAGCTAATTCAACAACTATATGTCCTGGTCAAGTAGCCACATTTACTGTTAGCGGAGCCACAACATATACTTGGAGTCCTGGAAGTATTAATGGCACAACTTATACTACAAGCCCTGTGGCATCAACTACTGTTTCAGTAATTGGCGCTAATGGAACTTGTACTGCTCAAGTAACCAGATCCGTAACTGTTAGTCCTAGTCCAACAATTGCAGTGAGTAATCAAACTATTTGTCCAACACAAACTGTTATATTAACAGCAAGTGGCGCTTCGACCTACACTTGGAACACTGGACCTACAACAAATACACTTAGTGTTTCTCCAGCTTCTCAAACAGTATATACTGTAACAGGAACTTTAGGTACTTGTACTAGTGTAATAACAGCAACCGTTTTTATTGCAGCACAACCTACGGTTTCTGTAGCTAATGCAACTGTTTGTTCTGGAAGCTCTACAACCTTAACAGCAAATGGTGCAACAAGTTATACTTGGGCAACTGGAGGTCAAACAACAACTAGTATAGTTGTGACTCCAACAACAAACACAACTTATACGATTACAGGTTCAAATGGAACTTGTACTAATACAACAACAGCTTCTGTTAACATTACAGCTACTCCAACATTAGTAGCTAATTCAACAACTATTTGTCCAGCTCAAACAGCCACCTTAACTGTTAGTGGCGCAACAACTTATACTTGGAATCCTGGAAGCGTTAACGGCGCAACATATACTATGGCACCTATAAGCAACACAGTAGTTACTGTAACAGGCGCTAACGGAACTTGTACATCTTCTGCAACTGCAAGTATTACTATAGGTACAGGCATTTCTATTACAGTTAACAGTCCAACTATATGCTCTGGACAAACAGCATCCTTAACAGCTAGTGGAGCTGCAACTTACACTTGGAATACTGGTGCGAATACAAATACGTTAAACGTAAGTCCTACAAGTACAACTGTTTATACTATTTCTGGAACTAATGGTTCGTGTTCTGGAAACAATACAGCAACCGTTACCATAGCTGCTCAACCAACTATTGCTGTTGCAAGTACAACTATTTGTTCTGGTAGCTCATCAACTTTAACCGCAACAGGAGCAACCAATTATACTTGGGCTCCCAGCGGACAAACAACAACTAGTATTGTAGTAACACCTACAACAAACACAACTTATACAATTACTGGATTGAATGGGACTTGCTCAAATTCAACAACAGCAACGATTAACGTTACTAGTAATCCAATATTAGCTTTAAATTCTGTTACAATATGTGCAGGACAAACAGCTACATTAACAGTGAGTGGAGCAACAACTTATACTTGGAATCCAGGAAGTACTTCTGGAACATCCTACACAATTGCACCTGCTTCAAACAGCACTGTATCAGTGATTGGAGCCAATGGAACATGTACTTCTCAAGCAACTGCATCTATAAGTATTGGTTCAGGTATTTCAATAGCTGTAAATAGCGAAACTATATGCGTAGGACAAACAGCCTCCTTAACTGCTAGCGGAGCAACAACATACACATGGGATTCGGGAGCTAATACAAACACATTAAACGTTAACCCAACAAGTACAACTGTATATACGATCACAGGTTCAAATGGATCTTGTAACGGTTTAAATACAGCAACTGTAACCGTGAATACTGTTCCAACACTTACAGTAAATGCAGCAGCTATTTGTAGTGGACAATCGGCAACATTAACGGCGATTGGAGCTAATACATACACTTGGGATTCTGGAGCAAATACTAATAGCATAAGTGTTAGTCCTATCTCAACTACAATTTATACAGTTACAGGTACTGCTTTAAATGGATGTAATAGTTCAACAACAGCATCAGTTACAGTAACAGCCATACCAACCATTAGTGTTAATCCAGCATCTATTTGTTCTGGTCAAACAGCCACATTAACCGCAACCGGTAGCGCTACTAGTTTTACTTGGAGTACAACTGAAAATACACAAACGATTAATCCAACTCCAGTGACGACTACAATATACATTGTTACAGGAGATAATGGAGGTTGTTCTAACTCATTTACAACAACGGTTACAGTTGATAACACAGTCCTATCAACCTATTCATTAGCGGTATCAACCTGTCCTACAGAAACAGTTGCTTTATTTGGAACAGGAACAAACTCAGCTACTACAACCTATACTTGGAGTAATGGCATAAACACCTACTCACAAACAGTAGCGCCGATAAACACAACTACTTATGTTGTTAATGGTACATCTTTAAGTGGATGCCCTGCATTATCAGGAACAGTGATTGTTAATGTCAACTCCATTTCAGCAAGCTTTAGTGGATTAAATTCTACCATGATGACTGTAGGAGAAACATTAAACTTAACTAATACAAGTACAGGCGCCTCTTCTATTTTATGGGATTACTGTAATGGAATATCAACTAATTCAGTTATTACAATTCCTTTAGCTGATACAGGATCTTGTTGTATTAAATTAGTAGCGACGAATGCTACTTGTAAGGATAGTGTTACAAAATGTGTAACTATTATTACGGAAGCAGTTGTTGTGATTCCAAATGTATTTACACCAAATGGAGATACAAAAAATGATATATTTAAAATTAATTCTACTGGATTAAAAACATTGACTTGCGCTATTTATGATAGATGGGGGCTAAAAATGTATGAATGGGATGGATTAAATGGCTATTGGGACGGTGCTTCGAAATCGGGAATAGCTCCAGATGGGACTTATTTTTATATTGTTACTTACACTGATTTTAAAGACAAATCAACTACTGAAAAAGGATTTTTAAACATATTTAAAGACTAATTTGTTAAATGATTAATATCATTGCAAAAAAGAACAAAAACATAAGTCTAAAACTGAAAGGCTTATTATCTTTGAAAAGTTTTTAAATTAAACTTTCATGAACGAATTTAGAGAAGAACTTCTTGTATTAATTTCTATACCTATTTACACTATTGTAATAGGTATAGAAATTCTATATAGCTATTTAAAACACAAACATTACTATAGCACTAAAGGCATACTATCAAATGTATATTTAACCTCCCTTAATCTGTCATTAGACATTTTAGTAAGAGGTGTTTGCTTAGTAGTACTTTGGTACTTTTATCAATTCAAATTTACAGGTATTGACAAATTAGCTCACCCTATTTTATACTGGACAGTGTTATTATTTGCTGAGGATTTTATGTTTTATTGGATGCATCGAATCGACCACTACTGTCGTTTCTTTTGGGCAGTACATGTCACACATCATTCATCCGAAGAATTTAATTTAACAGTAGGTTTCCGTTCTTCTGTTTTTCAACCATTATATCGTTTCGTTTATTTCATTCCATTATCTCTAGTTGGGTTTGACCCATTAGATGTGATGTTTATGTACGCTGCTACACAAATTTATGGCATTTTAATTCACACTAAAACAGTTGGCAAGCTAGGTCCTTTGGAATGGGTTTTATCAACGCCATCTCATCACAGAGTTCATCATGCTAGCAACATTAAATACCTTGATAAAAATATGGGAATGATTTTTATTATCTGGGACAGAGTATTTGGCACATTTGAAAAAGAAGAGGAAGAAGTTATTTATGGTTTAACAGCCAATATAAATACCTACAACCCAATTACCATGGTGTTTCATGAATGGAAAGCTATTTTTGAAGATTTGAAAAAACACACTTCCTTAAAAAACAAATTCATGTATGTGTTTGGACCTCCAGGTTGGAGTCATGATGGAAGCAGAAAAACATCTAGTCAATTAAGAGCTGAACTAAAATCAAAATAAGCATTTTTCAAATCTACAGCAGATTGCTTATATTTACATCATATGGCAAACGTAGTTACACTTTTTAAACGCGTCACGCATTTTTTAACACATAATTTGTGGCGTGTCCGCCTTGATAAACTTAATAAAAAACAAGGCTTTTTAGTGAGACAGCTTCGTGTTTTTTCGCTAGCTATTAATGGTTTTAATGAAGATAAATGTTTATTAAAAGCTACAGCTCTTACATACTATACGTTATTTTCCATTGTTCCAATTATTGCTTTAGCATTTGCAATAGCCAAAGGCTTTGGATTTGAACAAACTCTACAACAAGATTTATTATCAAAATTTCAAGACCAAAAAGATATTTTAACTCAGGCTTTTGTATATGCTGATAAAATGTTGGCCAATACAAAAGGAGGATTAATTGCAGGAGTTGGTATTGTGTTGTTATTATGGTCTATCATTAGCTTATTAAACAGTATTGAAAATAGTTTTAATGAGATTTGGGAAATAAAAAGAGGAAGAACCTGGACAAGAAAAATTACTGATTACTTATCTATCATGTTAATTGGGCCAGTATTCATTATCCTTTCTGGAGGTTTAACCGTTTGGTTAAAAACAGGATTAGATACCGTTGCATCAAACGTTTCTTTAATAAGTCCTGCAACAGCATTATTATTAAAATTATTTGCATTTGCTTTAATATGGGGCATGTTTATTTTTTTATACATGGCTTTACCTAATACAAAAGTTACTTTTAAAGGTGCGGCAATGGGTTCTTTAGTAGCCGCATTATTATTTGAATTGCTACAATGGGCTTATGTATCATCTCAAATTGGAGTTGCTCAATACAATAAGATTTATGGAAGCTTTGCAGCCTTACCTTTATTTTTAATATGGGTACAATACTCTTGGTTTGTTGTATTATTTGGTGCCGAATTAACCTTTGCTCATCAAAATGTGGATCATTATGAATTAGAAACCGATATTAATAATATTAGCGATAGATACAAACGTGTGATTGCATTAATGATTGCTAATCTTGTTGTAAAAAATTTCAATGAAGGAAAACCGTCTTTAACTGCCATTGAAATTGCCCATAAATTAGATTTACCTGTAAGATTAGCTAGAGTTATTATTAATGAGTTTGCTGAGACAGGTGTGTTTAACGAAGTAAAAATGGCAACTGATAAAGAAATAGGTTACCAACCAGGGATTTCCGATTCTAAGTTAACTGTAAAGTTTATCATTGATAAATTAGATGAAAGAGGTGTAAATGAATTACCTATTGAAAGTGGTAAAGAATTAGAAATTGTCAATCGCTTGATGAAAGACATGGATGAAGTATTAAACACCACAAAAGGAAATATGTTGGTGAAAGATTTAGTATAATAAGATTTTGAAAATTATAAAAATAGTCATCATCAGCATTTGTTTTCTTTCACATCCTGCATTTTCAAACGATTCTCTCTCTTTATTTAAAAAACGAAAAATAGCGCTAGGTGTTTCTACTTTAGCTTTAACAGGAGGTTCATTAGTATATTTAAATCAAGCCTGGTTTGCTCAATACAATACGTCTCGCCTTCATTTTTTTAATGATAATGAAGAATGGATGCAAATGGATAAATGCGGACATGCATTTACCAATTACCAAGTATCAAGAGTAATGATGGGGGCCATGGATTGGGCTGGTTATTCTACTAAAAAACAGCTATTGATTGGAGGATTAAGCGGCTTCACCTACATGACAGCTATTGAATTTATGGATGGATTTAGCGATGGATGGGGATTTAGTTGGGGAGATATTGGCGCTAATGCATTAGGAACTGGCATGGCTGTTGGACAAAAATTAGTATGGAAAGAACAACGCATTCAGTTAAAATTCTCATTTTATTCTTCGCCTTATGCTAAATATCGTCCTAACACATTAGGTGATGAAATATATATGCAAGTATTAAAAGATTATAATGGACAGATTTATTGGCTGAGTATCAACCCATCTTCTTTTATTAAAAAAGAAAATAAATTCCCTAAGTGGTTAAATATAGCCCTTGGTTATGGCGCCAATGGTATGATTGGGGCTAGAGATAATAATTTTTTAATTCAGGATGCCGATGGAACCATTCGAATATTTAATAGATACCGTCAAGGATACCTTTCTTTAGATGTTGATTTTACTCGTATTAAAACCAAATCAAAGTTTTTAAAATCAGTTTTCACCTGTATCAATGTTATTAAAATACCTTTCCCTAATTTGGAAGTAAGTGAAGGGAAATTAAAATTTAATTATTATTAATATTATTTTAGCACTATGCAATTATACTCTATCAATACCGGACATTTTAAATTAGACGGAGGCGCCATGTTTGGCGTTGTTCCAAAATCCATTTGGCAAAGATCAAATCCAGCTGACGAAAATAATATGTGTAGCTGGGCTATGCGTTGTTTATTAATACAAGATGGTAAACGTTTGATATTAGTAGATAATGGCATGGGCAACAAACAAGACGATAAGTTTTTTGGTTACTACTTTTTGCATGGTAACGATACTTTGGATTTATCCTTAGCAAAGCATGGCTTTCATAGAGATGACATCACCGATGTGTTTTTAACGCACTTACATTTCGATCACTGCGGAGGAAGTATTTCTTATAACTCTGATAGAACAAAACTAACACCAGCCTTTAAAAATGCAACCTACTGGTGTAACGAAAAACACTGGGAATGGGCGGTAAATCCTAATCCTAGAGAGAAAGCAAGTTTCTTAAAAGAAAACATTATGCCTATTAAAGAAAGTGGGCAATTGAAATATATAGATGCATCAAAAGACTTTATGCCTGGCTTTAAAATGTACGAAGCAAACGGGCATACAGAAGCGATGATGTTGCCTTTATTAGATTACAAAGGAACCACTGTAGCTTTTATGGCCGATTTAATTCCGTCTGTTGGACATTTACCATTACCTTATGTCATGGGTTATGATGTGCGTCCATTAAACACATTGAAAGAAAAAGAATACATTTTAAAACAAGCAGCCGATAATAATTGGACCTTGTTTTTTGAACACGATCCATCTATTGAATGCTGCACCGTTGCTCAAACAGAAAGAGGAATTAGACTGGATAAGAGTTTTGGATTAGTTGAATTGTAAAATGAATAAAAAATCTTATTGCTGTGAAACAATGAAATATCATTTAGAATATAAGTGTGATATTCATAGTGACTCATTTGACTGTCCTGACAAAATTATTGTAAAATCAAAAGACAAAGATTACGGAATTATTATTCATGATGGCGGTAGTTCGTTTATTACAATAGAATTTTGTCCTTGGTGCGGAAAAAAAATATCCTAATTCATATTCAATTCAGGTAATCCCATAGGAGCTAATCGAAAAGTACTGTTAAAATTGAAAAAAAGTTTAACTTAGTTGAACTATATCATTAAATTTTTAGAAAATGAAAAATCTAATTATACTATTATGTTTTTTAATAATATCAAATTTTACTTTTTCTCAACCTGAGCTTAATTTAGATTCTCTAAATAATACGCCTAAAAATAACATCAATTTAGATTCGTTATTAATCAATTTGTCATTTGGCAAAGCAGAAGATGAGTTTATTGAAAAGATAATAAAATCGAGAAATTACAAAACAAGTATAAATCTAGAGTTATCAAAACAATTAATAGATAGCCTTTGCCAAGGTATTTTAAAATTAGATAAAACAATAGCAAGTGATTTTAGAAAACACTCAAAATTTACCAATACTTTAATCAATCAAGCTATTAAGGCGGTCTCGTTATCAAAAGGGTCTTCAGATATTACATTCTATCAACAAAGTAAACTTTTATTACGATTGAGTTATATCTGCAGGAATTATGCAATTTACTTTGAAGAAGATCCTGATGCAAAAATAAATAACGACATCATCGACTACAAAAAAGACAGTGGCGTTGTCATCAGAAAAAACAATAAACCTGCTTCCAAAATATTAATTTACAAGTTTGTAAATGGTATTGATTATTCATCTTTGGGTATAGACGATTTTAAATATAAAATAGATACTCATAATGATACTATAAAAATTTTAACTGAAAACTCAGATCCCGTGAGTGATGAAATGATATTATTCAGTCAGTTATTCAAACATAATGGACAAGGGATAAAAGGAGTCGCTATTCATTCAGTCTTATTAAATCTTAACTTTTTCAAACATGATTTAGATGTTAAATATGAAGAAAGGCGCACCAGTAATCAAAAAAGACTAACAATCCTTTTTATCATCACTACTATTATTTCAATTTTAGCAATTATATTATCTATTGTCAATATCATTAAACGAAAAAAATTATTCAAAATCGTTAACATTCAAAAAAAGGAAATTGAAACAAAAAATCATGAGATCATTTCCAGTATAGATTATTCTAAACGTATTCAAACTGCTATATTACCAGACGTTAAGGATATTGATAAAAGCATAGGGGAATATTTTATTTTATACAAGCCAAAAGACATTGTGAGTGGTGATTTTTATTATTTCAATAAAATTGATAATGATGTTTTTATTGCAGCAGCAGATTGTACAGGCCATGGTGTACCAGGTGCTTTTATGAGTTTAATTGGATCTAAAGAATTGAAAATTGCTAATACAAAAACTTCATCTCCTTCAGAAATATTAACCTTTCTGAATAACGGCATAAAAGAAACCTTAAAACAAAACCATGTAGATGGAACTAGAGATGGTATGGACATTGCTTTGGTGAAAATTAATGGGAATCAAATTACTTATTCTGGTGCCAATAGGCCTTTATGGATTTCAAAAAATAATGCTTCCGAACTAGAAGAAATAAAAGCTACAAAATCGGCAATTGCTGGCTTTACGGTAGATGATTATAAGTTTGAAGAGCATGTATTTAATTTAAATACTGGTGATTGCATCTATTTATTTTCAGATGGTTATGTTGACCAATTTGGAGGAGAAAAACTAAAAAAACTAACGGTTAAACGATTCAGAGAATATTTGTTATCCATAAAGCATTTACCAATGAAAGAGCAATGCCAATTATTGGATACTTTTTTCGAAAATTGGAAAAGTGATAATGAGCAGGTAGACGATATATTAATTATAGGAATTAGATTATAAATCTAATAAATTACCTAATTCATATTCAACTCAGGCAATCCCATAGGAGCTGAATCGAAAAAGGCTAATTCAAAAATATCTACTTTCACATCTTTAATGATTGGGAAAGTCGCTAAAATATCCATCACTGTTTCTTGGTCTTTTGCCTGCATGGTTACCCAAAGCTGGCTACGATCCATATCTAAAGCATAGTTTAAAATGGTTCGTTCTTCCATTAATTGATTTACTCGTTCGCGCTGTTGAGGAATTAAGGCAGCAAAACGACGGGTAAAAATATCAGGTAATTTTATATGAACTTGAAAAGTATCTAATGGTTGGAAAGTGCTCATTTTTTGTTCTTAATTTATAGTAAATGTAGTGAAGCAATTGGGAATTTGAGTTAAATTTGTCGAAATTTAGATAATTTAAGATTTAGAGATTATGGGACGTATTTTTCAAACCAGAAAAGCAACAATGTTTAAACGCTACGCTAAAATGGCGAAGCAGTTTACAAAAATTGGAAAAGAAATAGTTATGGCAGTTAAGCTTAGTGGACCTCACCCTGAGTTAAACCCACGCTTAAGAGCTTGTATTGCCAATGCAAAGGCTGTAAATATGCCTAAAGCAAATATAGACGCTGCTATTAAACGTGCGTCAGAAAAAGACACTAGTAATTACGATGAAGTTATTTACGAAGGATACGGTCCTTTTGGCGTTCCCGTATTAGTCGAATGTGCTACTGATAATCCTACTCGTACCATTGCTAACTTACGTTTATACTTCAGCCGTGCAAATGGTTCTGTAGGAACTACTGGTTCGGTAAGTTTTATGTTTGAACGTAAAGGTTTATTTAAAATAGATTCTACTGGATTAAACCATGATGATGTAGAATTAGATATTATTGATTTTGGTGCAGAAGAATTAACCTGGGATGATGAAACTAATGAATTAATTGTGCAAGTTGCCTTTACTGATTTTGGAATGATGCAAGCTGGTTTAGAAGAAAAAAAATACGTTGTTAAGGAAACGATTAAAACATTTATTCCAACGACTACTAAAGAATTAACCGACGAACAAGAAATTGAATTTCAAAAAATGTTAGATAAAATGGAAGATGACGATGACGTCATGGCTGTTTATCATAATATAGGTTAGTGCATAAACTTTACAGAAGTTTGTCAGGCTGAGCGGAGTCGAAGCCATTAAAATAAAACGCCCTTGCTGTTCCTTCGACTACGCTCAGGATGACAGCTAAGGGTTCATAATAAAACGCCTGTGCAAAAGAAATGGAACATACATCAAATACACCATGTAGAAGAAGTTTCTTCTTTGCAAAACGCGCTATCAGTTGATGCTACTATTGCTAAGCTTTTATCATTAAGAGGTGTTAAAACCTTTGAAGACGCTAAAACATTTTTTCGTCCGAGTTTAGAGATGCTGCATGATCCTTTTTTAATGAAAGGCATGAGTGTTGCTGTGGAACGCATTGTAAAAGCCATTGCTAATAAAGAAAAAGTAATGATTTTTGGCGATTATGATGTCGACGGAACTACTTCTGTAGCATTAGTATACAGTTTCTTTAAAAAATACATTCCCGAAATGCGTTACTATATCCCCGACCGTTATGCGGAAGGTTATGGCATTTCTTTTAAAAGTATTGATTACGCTGCCGAAAATAATTACTCATTAATTATCGCCTTAGATTGTGGTATTAAAGCCAATGATAAAATAGATTACGCTAATTCTAAAAACGTTGATTTTATTATTTGCGACCATCACTTACCTGGTGATGAAATACCAAAAGCAATTGCTGTACTAGACCCCAAACAACACGATTGTCCTTACCCATACAAAGAGTTAGCAGGTTGTGGCATTGGTTTTAAATTAGCACAAGCGTTTTGCATACAAAATGGGATTGATGAGCAAGAAGTATTTGAATACTTAGATTTAGTAGTAACGAGTATTGCTGCCGACATTGTTCCTATTACTGGAGAGAACAGAGTACTCGCTCATTTTGGATTAAAAAAATTAAATGCCGATCCTCGTCCGGGTTTAAAAGCTTTATTAGCTTTAAACAAACAACAGGATAGAGAATTAGATATTAATACATTGGTATTTACTATTGCCCCTCGTATCAATGCAGCGGGACGTATTGAACATGGCTCCAAAGCGGTTGAGTTATTAATTAGCGATACCGATGAAGCCACTGAGTTTTCTAAAAAAATAAACGAAACAAATTCTCAACGCCGAGACATTGATATTAGCATTACCGACGAAGCATTTGAAACCATGGATTTGGATCCTATTACTCCTTTCAGAAAATCAACGGTATTATTTAATCCGAGTTGGCATAAAGGCGTTGTAGGTATTGTGGCGTCTCGTATGATTGAACGCTATTATAAACCAACCATTATCTTAACCGAATCAAATGGTATGGCAACAGGCTCGGCACGTAGTGTGAAAGATTTTGATGTGTATACCGCTATTGAAAATTGCAGCCATTTACTAGAACAATTTGGCGGACATAAATTTGCAGCTGGCTTATCCTTAAAAATAGAAAACGTGAAAGCTTTTACCGAAGCTTTTGAAAACGAAGTATCGCGTACCATCACCGATGATATGCTTGTACCAGTAGTTGAAGTTGATTTAGAAATTGCTTTAGATGATATTAACGAAAAACTCATTCGCATTTTAAATCAGTTTGCACCGCATGGCCCACATAATATGACACCTGTATTTGTGAGCCGTGGTGTTTTAGATACTGGATTTGCCAAAGTTGTTGGCACTAACCATTTAAAATTAGAACTGTACCAACCAAATTCTCAACTCACCAAAATAGAAGCCATTGCTTTTAATAAAGGTGATTTTTTAAATTTCTTTAAACGCAATATCCCTGTTGACATTGTTTACAAAATAAAAGTAAATGAGTTTAGAGGCACTACTTCCATTCAATTGATGATTGAGGAGATGAAGGCTTCGTAATTACTCCCTATTCTTACTATCCATTAAGATTGTTACTGGTCCATCATTTACTAAACTCACTTTCATATCTGCTCCAAAAGCTCCTGTTTTAATAGGCTTGTTGAGAAGTTGAGATAATTGCTTTATACAATATTCATACAATGGAATAGCAACATCGGGCTTCGCTGATTTGATAAAGGAAGGTCGGTTACCTTTTTTAGAAGAAGCAAACAAGGTAAATTGAGAAACTAATAATACATCGCCATTAATGTCTTGTATTGATAAATTCATTTTATCATCAGCATCGGCAAAAATGCGCATGCCTATTAATTTTTGACACAACCAATCTGCATCTTCTTTGGCATCCGTTTCTTCAACACCCACTAATACTAAAAAACCTTTTTGTATTTCGGAGTAAATAGCACTATCAATTTTTACGGATGCTTCCAAAACTCGTTGAATAACAAAACGCATGATTTATTTTTTGTATTTGCTAATACCGTCTTGTAACCAGTTGATGTATTCAGGAATACTTGGATTATAACCACGAATAGACGCTAACACTTGTTCGTTACCATCTACTAAAACATACAATGGTTGCGTGCTTTGTCCATATATTTTTTCTTGCATGTATTTAAACTTATCACCAATATCGGTAATTTGTCTTTCCTTGCCATACCATTGCACAGTCATATAATCTTTAGGATCTAATTCACGTTTATCATCTACATATAAAGATACAAGCACCACATCGTTATTTAATCGTTTAGTTACTTCCGCATCTGGCCATACATAATCTTCTGTTTTACGGCAGTTAGCACAAGCATGTCCCGTGAAATCAATTAATAAAGGTTTGCCTACTTTTTTAGCATAAGCCAAAGCATGTTCGTAATCGTTTTTAAAATGAACGATACCGTTTTTATTAACTTCCATGAATTTGCTAAACTCTGCATCTTGCGGAATAGAAGCTTGTGCTGTAGCGCCTGCGTTAGAACCACCAAAACCATGTGGAGATTCAGAATACTCTAATGGAGGTAAAATACCCGAGAATAATTTTAAAGGCGCTCCCCACATTCCAGGAATTAAATAAATAACCACAAAGAAAGAAGAAATGGCAACAAATAAACGCCCAACAGATACGTGTTTTAAATCGCTATCATGAGAGGTTTTAAACATGCCCACTAAATACATCGTTAATAAAGCAAAGATGACAATCCATAAACCAACAAACACTTCGCGAGTTAAAATACCTGCTTGCACCACTAAATCAGCGTTAGAAGCAAATTTTAAAGCTAAAGCTAATTCTAAAAATCCAAGTGTCACTTTCACCGCATTTAACCAACCACCCGATTGTGGTAATGAATTTAACCAACCTGGGAAAGCGGCGAATAAACCAAAAGGTAATGCTAAGGCTAATGAGAAACCAAACATTCCCCAAAACGGACCAGAGATATTACCTGTAGAAGAAGCTTCTACTAATAAGGTGCCAATGATTGGCCCCGTACAAGAAAAAGAAACTAAGGCTAAGGTAAAAGCCATGAAGAAAATACCAACATACCCGCCTTTATCTGATTTAGCATCCATTTTATTAACGAAGCTGCTTGGTAAGGTAATTTCAAATGCTCCTAAAAATGACATGGCAAACACTAATAACAACACAAAGAAGGCTAAGTTAAACCATACATTAGTGGATAAAGAGTGAAGTGCGCCTGCACCAAAAATTAAGGTTACACCTAAACCTAAACCAACATATAATACAATAATAGAAACGGCATACAATAAAGCATTTCTGATACCTTCGGCTTTTGTTTTACTTTGTTTAGTAAAGAAACTCACATTCATTGGAATCATCGGAAACACACAAGGTGTTAGTAAAGCTAATGCTCCTCCAATAAAACCAGCGATGAAAATAGCATACCATGATTTTGGCGTTTCTTTTATTTCTTTAGGGATTCCTTGTGAAACAACTGGCTGTTCGTTAACTGGTGCTACTGCTGCATTAATTGTATCCTCTTTAGAAACAGAATCTGCAATACTAGAAATTGTAAGAGTTGTTACGCCATTCACTGTTTCTGTTTCTACACGAGCTAAACAAACTCCCGTTCCTTGCACCTGAAATTCAAAATCATCTGCTGGAGGGAAAATACATTTCTCTTCGGTACAAGCTTGAAATTCTAATTTACCTTTAATAGAAACTTTTTTATCAGACTTTAATTTAATACGTTGTGTAAACGTGGCGGTATGTTTAAAATATTGCACATTCATTTCAAACACCTTATCAAATTCTTTAACAGGCTTACTCTCTGTTGTTTTTCCAACTAACTCGTAATCTGTTGATTTTTTAAACATAAACACTGTTGGATTAGGTCCGTCAGTTACAGGCGTTAACGAATACATGTGCCAAGGCTCATCAATACTTGCTATAAACTGCAAATCATATTCGCAATCCGAAATCTTTTTTGTCGCAAATTTAAAATGCACTGGATTGTCTTGTGCTGTTAATAAGGAAATGCTTGTAAATAGCAATAAAAAAAGGGAGAATAATTTCTTTAACATAGGATAATTTTGTTTTGTAAATGTAGAGGTATTTTCAAAAAAACAGATTTGAGTTTACCATTAAACTCAAACGATTATATGATTCCTAAATGCCTATTTTTTCACCTGAGAATCTGGCACCAAAACCGTAAACTCAAGTATAGTAGGTGGTAAGCACTGAATATCGTTACACGTCATAAACTCTAAAGACGTTTTTATGGTAAAGCTTTTTTGATTTTTTAACTTAATCTTTTGTTTAAAGGTTGCTTTTTCGGAAAATACAAACACTTTTGCTTCAAATGCCGCTACGTATTCCTCATGGGCTTCCCCCTCCTCTACTTTACCAACTAAATCTAAATCAGCGCTAGTAGTTACTGTAAATGAAGTAGGAATTGGCCCAACATCCGTAGGACGTTGAGAATAAATATGCCATTTCTTTTCAATCGTTGCTATATATTGAATTTCGCCTTCAGTAGCACTAATTGGAACATAAACCACATTCCAGATAACTGGTTTTAAAGGAGTTTGAGCAAATCCAGTAACAGTAAATAATGATAACAAGATTAAAAATAAATTCTTCATAGGTTCTAATTTTCAGTGAAAATAATAATTAAAAACTAGCTTATCTGAGACTATTTCTTAAAAAATGTTAGTTGGGGGAAATCGCTATTTTTAACCACATAGTAACATAGGTTTTGATAAGCAAAAGAGATATACATTAGAAGCTGTGCTTTTATATAGTAAACTATGTGTAAAACCATGTTTTCTATATATAACTTCTCTCATCTATTTTTTCTATGTGTCTATGTGGTTAATTACAAACTATTCAATAATCATTTCATAAGGCAATCTTGCTTGAACACCTTTTAAATTCAATACATTTTTAAGGTGTTTCATATAAAGATATTGTTCTCCTAAATAAGATTTCATGGTACGAGCTTCCATTTCGTCTTGTGAATTTGACAATAATTCTTGTAAAGGATCTTTTTGTTTAGGGAAATCCACCAATTTGTATTCCTTTAACTTAGCTTGTTTTGCAGCATAAGCAATAGCATCATTAATACCTCCTAATTCATCCACTAAATTTATTTTAATAGCATCTGCTCCACTCCACACTCGTCCTTGACCAATACTATCAATGGCATTTTTACTCGTTTTTCTACCTGCTGCTACTTTAGTAATAAATACATCGTAAATATGCTCTACACTTTGTTGCACATATTCATACTCATCAGTTGTTACACCTCTTAAGATAGTACCAACGTCACTATGTTTATTCGTGTTTACGGTATCAATGGTAATTCCTAATTTTTCAGATAATGCTTTTTGAGCATTAGGAATCATTCCGAACACACCTATTGAACCTGTAATCGTATTTGGTTGTGCAAAAATTCTATCAGCCGAACAACTAATATAGTAACCACCACTTGCTGCTACATCTCCCATAGATACAATAAATGGTTTTGCTTTCTGTGCTAATACCGTTTCTCTCCAAATCACATCAGATGCTAAAGCGCTTCCACCTGGAGAATTAACACGTAATACAATTGCTTTAATATTTTTATCTAATCTTGCTTCTCTTATTGCCTTCGCAATTCTTAAGCTTCCAATTTTTTCATCATCACCTTCTCCGCTCTCAATTTCACCAACAGCGTAAATCACGGCAATTTTATCTTTAGATAATTTTGAATCATAAACAGAAGTTGAATATTTAGTTAAAGACACAAAATTAATTTTATCCTCATCTTTTAAATTGATATTCTTTTTAATGGCACTAAACACTTCATCTTCATATTTTAATTCATCTACTAGTTTATATTTCACAGCATCTTCTGGACTTCTAATAGCTAAATGATCTGCCATATCATTAATATCTTTCACTGAAATTTTTCTGCTATTACTAATTCCTTTTGTCATATGATTCCATAAAGAACCTAAATAGGTTTCTACTTGTGTTCTGTTAGCGTCACTCATTTTGTCTAACATAAATGGTTCAATCGCGCTTTTAAATTTACCATGTCTAAAAATCTGAACTTCCATATCCATCTTTTCCAACATCTTTTTAAAGAACATGATTTGCGAGCTTAATCCCTTCACTTCTAAAGCGCCTTGAGGATTTAAATACAGTTTGTTGGCAGTAGTAGCTAAATAGTACGCTTTTTGTGAAAACCCTTCAGAATATGCATAAATAAATTTACCAGATGATTTAAAATCTAATAACCCATTTCTTACCTCTTCTAAAGTGGCAAAACCAGCAACAGGCTCACTAATTTCTAAATAAATGCCTTTAATATTTTTATCCTCTTTTGCTTTTTTAAGGCTCGCTAAAATATCATTTAGCCCTACGGATGCTTTTGGCATAAATGGACCTAAATCAATCTCTCCAAAAGGATTTTTAACTCCGCGCTCTTTAATATCTCCATTTAAGTTAATTCTTAAAACAGTATTTTCTTTTGGTTTATACGCCTCATGGTCATTCATTTTAATAGCGTCCGAAAACACACTTGTAATTGAGGCAATCACAATAATGATAATGACTACTCCTGTCACTAAAATCCCTAAACATGAGCCAAAAAATGCTCCAAAAAATTGTTTCATAATATATATAATTTATAATTTATTCATTTCAATAAGCCAATTTAAGATACATTCTTGTATTTTTACCAATAATTATATGAACGTGACGTATTTATGTTTGGGCGGTAATATTGGAGACAGAGAAACGGCTCTTAAGCTCGCTTTATCTAAAATTGAAGGACAAATTGGGGAAATTACTTCTCAATCAAGTATTTATGAAACGGAAGCTTGGGGGGTTGAAAACCAGCAGGCTTACTTAAATCAATGCATAGAAGTTAAAACAACTTTATCAGCCTCTTCCCTCATTGAGTCTCTTTTATTAATCGAAAAAGAGTTGGGGAGAATGCGAACCATTAGTGATACTTACGAACCCAGAACCATTGATATTGATATTCTTTTCTACAACCACGATATCATTAATGAACCAAAACTTATAGTACCTCATCCAAGATTACATTTAAGAAAATTTGTATTAATACCTCTAAACGAAATTGCATCAAACTATTTGCATCCTTTATTAAATAAAACTATCTTTAGTTTGTTATCAGAATGTGATGATTCATCGGATGTTAAGCAATTTTAAGAGTATTTAATATGTTTATTTGTATAGAAGGAAATATTGGTTCAGGAAAAAGCACCCTAGCTCAAGCATTAGCAAAAAAATTAAAAGCAACGTATTTACCAGAGCAGTTTGAAGACAACACTCTGTTGCCTTTGTTTTATAATGATAAAGAAACCTTTGCCTTTCCAACTGAGTATTCGTTTTTAATTGATAGACAGAAACAACTGAGTAATTATTTTAAAAACATTAAAAAAGGAACATCCACTGTAAGTGATTTCCACTTTGATAAATGCTTGTGTTTTGCCAAAACAAATTTATCATCTTACGATTACACCTTTTTCAAGAAACATTTTAAACCTTTACGAAAAACCATCCCAACTCCAGACCTTGTAGTTTATTTAGATACCTCAACGGATTTATTACTTAAAAACATTGATAAACGCGGGAGAGAAATTGAACGCAGTTTAAAACAAGGATATTTAAGTAGACTAAAAAAAACATTGGATAAATATTACATGGTAGATGGAAAGATTAATACATTAGTATTAATCTTAACGATAAACAAATACAATGATATAACTTTAGAAAATTGCTGTCAGGAAATTTTAAACGTATTGAAAACAAAAAAATAATTACATTTATATATAACTATGAAGAGATATTTGTACTTTATTTTAATCTGTTTATTTACCCAATTGGTAAATGCACAAGAATATGACGGAGACCTACAATTTGTAGGCAGAAATTTCTTAAACGGAAAAGCGCTTAATAACACCAAAATTAAGGTGATGAGTGGCTCTAGTGTTATTTCGGAAACAAACACAAAAGACAATAACAACTTTAAAACAAGATTAGATTTTGGTAAGGTGTACGATATTTATTTAATCAATCCAAATTGCCAAACCATGTACATTAGAGTTTTTGCAGATGGCGTCCCTGAAAACAAACGCCATTATAAAATGACTTATGCATTAGATATTCCTTTTTTCCAGAAAGACCCAGCAATTATAGATACAATTCAATTCTCAAAACATATTCATCAAATTGTATTTGATGGAAAATCAAAATTTGTAGATGATACGGTTTACATGAACAGATTTATAAGTAAAATTTACAAAAAGGAAACTCCAAATGATACAACTGTACCATTTATAACCACCGAAAAACTAAAAGAATATGTTCAATTAGCTGGTAAATTAAGTCTAGATAATGACAAGCAAACACCCCTAAAAAACAAAACAGTATCACTCATCAATAAAAAAGGAGAAGTGGTTTCTACTTCACAAACAACCAATCATGGTATGTTTGTATTTAAAAAAGTAGATACACAAGATGTTAGCCAACTCTCGGTATACGTTAGTAGCGCTGATAATCCTAATAAAGATAAAATAAAATTAACGAATACAGCTTCTGAAAAAGTAGAGTTATCAAATACAACAGACAATTTAATTTATACATTTAAAAATAGTAACGAAACAAATTTAGTTAAACAGTTAACTGATAAAGATTTTGATTTTAATATTGCTGGTAAAATTATTGCCACTAATGGAGATACTAAAAAAGTAATGTCTAATAAAACTGTTTACTTATTAGGGAGCAAAAATAATATTATTCAAAAAACGAAAACTAATATTTTAGGAACGTTTTTATTTTCTAATATAAAATCAGACGAAACATATTCTATTGCATACGATAGTTTAGACGCCGAGGCTAATTTCATTATGAATTTATATAGTGTAAAAGATAAATTTATCAAACGCTTAGACTCCGTCTCTGGTAAAAAATTTATATATAAATTCCTATCCGTAACTGGCAGCACATTTAACGACTTAGTAATGGACGACTCTGAATTGAGAATGGATATTAAATTGAAAATTTTTGGAGAAAACAAAAACAATCCTATTTCAGATTTAAAAATTCTATTATTAAACGATAAATATCAAACTATTGATTCTGCCATCACCGATAAAGATGGAGACTTTACTTTTAAACATTTACCATATACTAAGCAAGTATTATTAACTGCTGAAAATGAAAAAAATATTTTAGAATCGTTTAATAATATTTTAGTTTTTGACAATGAGGAAAACTTAATAAAAATAGTTTCAAACGTAAAAGGGAACAAGTTTAAATATAGACCACTATCAACTGAACAAAGTAAATTCACAGATATTTATGTAGATGATCCTTGGTTGTCAATTATTGAAAAAGAATCACGCCAAGGCGTGACAAAAAACAAGCCTGGTACAAGTGAAACTATTATTGAAAACATTTTATTTGAGTTCAATAAATCTGAGCTACAAGAGCAATCAAAACAAACACTAGATAAGGTTGTATTAGCCATGTTAAGCAACGAACAATTTAGTATTGAATTAAGCGCCCATAGTGATAGCAAAGGCGGTGATGTCTATAACTTAAAACTAAGTGAGCAACGAGCGAACAGTGCAAAAAACTACATTATAAGTAAAGGAATTAGTGGCTCAAGAATAACAGCAAAAGGTTATGGCGAAACTAAATTAATTAATAATTGTGGTAATAATGTAATCTGTAGCGATGACGAACATGCCGTGAATCGTCGTTTAGAATTCAAATTAAATTTCAAATAGCATCATGTTCTCTCCTACCGAATTAATTGAACCTTCTCAGATTATTTATGAAGATAATCACTTGATTATTATTAATAAAAAAGCATCCGAAATTGTTCAAGGAGATAAGACAGGCGATATGCCTTTATCTGAAAAAGTAAAAAACTATTTGAAGAAGCGTGATAGTAAACCAGGAAATGTGTTTTGCGGTGTTTGTCATCGATTAGATAGACCCGTTTCAGGCATCGTGATATTTGCAAAAACATCTAAAGCCTTATCTCGTATGAATGAATTATTTAGAGATAAAACAATTCAAAAAACATATTGGGCAGTGGTTAAAAATAAACCACCACATATCACTGAACGTTTAACTCATTATTTAATAAAAAACGAAAAAACAAATACATCAAAAGCCTTTGCCACCGAAAGACCTGGCGCATTAAAAGCAGAACTATCCTATACTCTTATTGCCTCTATATCTAATTATCACTTATTGGAAATAAATTTATACACTGGTCGTCATCATCAAATACGAGCTCAATTATCAGCAATTGGCTGCCCTATTAAAGGAGATTTAAAGTATGGATTTGACAGATCTAACCAAACGCCATTTATTCATCTGCATTCTTACAAAACAGAATTCATTCATCCTATTAAACAAGAACCTATCAGCGTGACTTGTAAACCCAGAACGGATGATACTGTTTGGAATGAATTAGTGAAGTTGGTTTAAAATTTACCTTGTAAACCAATGCCAAAGTTTACACCACCTCCTTTTAAGTCAAGTACATCATCAATTTTTGTAAAAGTGTTTGTGAAATCTAAATCCTGATAATTATAATTTACATAAGCTAAATTGATAAACATACCAACGTGTTTACCAAAATAAAAACGAGGTTGTAAATGTAAATCAAACACTAATCCTCCGCCTTTTGCTTGAGAAATAGCTTGATCTCTTGCTTCCCAATTTAAGGTTGAATATCCAACATTAAAACCAGCTAACATATCAACGAATTTTGCTCTTACAAAATGGGCGTTAACTAATATGGTTGCATCTAAAGCCTGAACTTTAGGTTTAGAATTAGTAATAGAATCTTTTTCAGTAAAGTAATCACTTAACTGAACTTTTGCTCCAATTCCCAACCAATTTAATACACCTCTTTCATAATGCAAACTCAACATTTTATTAGCTGCTTGATCGGTGTTTGATTTCGGGCTTGATTCTATCTTAGATTCATAAGTATAAATTCCTAAATCTGCTCCAAACCCAATAACATTTGTTTTTTTCTCAAAGCTTTTTTGTGCCAATAAATTAACAGAACATAATACGCTTAGTGCCAAAATAATTTTTTTCATAGTTTTTTTGTTTAAAGTTAATTTATTTACTGATAATTAAAAATTCTGTTCTTCTATTCTTAGCTTTTCCTTCTTCGGTTGTATTTTCAGCAATTGGTTTATTAGGCCCGTATCCTTTTGCCCAGATACGTTTACCATCCACTCCTTTTTCTTCTAGATATGCTTTTACAGTATACGCACGATTAGCTGATAATGCTTCGTTAGCCTTTGCCGCTCCCACATTATCCGTATGACCTTGAATTTCAATTTTGATTGCTGGATTTTCTTTCAAATATTCCGCAAAAGTTTCTAAGACGATAAAAGATTCCTTTTTTAAATCAGCTGAGTTTGTATTGTAATATAAATTATTAATCACAAACGAACTTCCTTCTTTAGCTTCGTTTACTTCAATATTTACAGGTTTTGGTTGATTAGCAAAACTCGCTTCTTTTATACTTACCACTTTTGAAGAAAACGCATAATCATCTTTTTTTATCGTAATTAATAAATCATCTTTGCTTTTAAGGTTAATAGCCACCATTGCTGTGCCTTTAGCTGAATCAACTAATGCTAATGTTTTTTCTTTAGTCACCGTATTAGTAATTTCTACTTTAGCGCCTTCCACTTTATTTCCTGATTTATCTTTCATTTCAATATTCATGAAAGTAGTTTCTTGTGGACGAGCTTCTTTATATAAATCAAAAGAATATAAATCATAGCGTCCTACCCCTTTTCCACGCATTTTCCCTTCATCATATGAGAAAAAATATCCTGTCTTACTATCTGTACTTACAAAAAAACCAACATCATCCGCCTCTGTATTAATTGGGTAACCAATATTTTCAGGCTCTGTCCACTCTGCTTTTTCATTTTTACGAACATAAAAAATATCCATACCGCCAAAACCAAAATGTCCATCACTACTAAAATAAAGTGTCTCGCTATCTGAGTGAATAAAAGGCGTTTTCTCATGGCCTCCTGTATTAATTTTTGGTCCTAAATTTTTGGGCACACCCCACATTCCTGTTGCTAGATCTTTTCTAGTGACATATAAATCAATCCCTCCATAACCACCTGGCCTATCACTTGCAAAATACAATGAATTTCCATCTGCACTTAATGTGGGCTGTGAGTCCCAATAAATAGGATGATTGACATTTGCTCCCATTTTTTTGATTTCACTCCATGATTCATCTTCGTTAATACTCATGTAGATATCACAATTAGGTTGGGTGCCGCCTTCTTGCCTACTCATTGCAAAGTATAAAAACTTGTTATCAATAGAAATAGAACATCCGCCTTGATTATCATCAGTTGTATTAAATGGTGGTGACATAGGCTCTCCAACATTAAACACTCCCGTTTTATCTCTATTAGCAATCATAAACACTTCTTTCTCTCCATCCAATGCTTTTACAGAGTTCATTGATTTTAAAGGGACTTTACGCGTAAAAAAGCATAATTTATCATCTGGAGAAATATAAGCCAAATACTCATCTGTTTTGGTGGAAACGCCTGTAACCACTTTAGGATCAAAAGGGACAATTTTCTTTTTTAATTCACTTTCCTTTTTAGCATACTTTATCATTTCTTTTGACTGATAAATTTGCCCTTCATATTCTTTGCCAAATTTTTTATCATCGTCGTCTTTAAATTTCAAAAACAATTGTAGGTACTTAATAGCCGAATCATTTTTTACTTCTTCGTAATAATTAAATCCAATATAGTAATAAGGTTCTGAATGTATTTGAGGACAAGATGCAATGGCTTTATAAAAAAACGGAACCGCTCCACCAAAAGATTTATTCTCTAGTTTACTATGTACAACAATCTCTCTAGCCATAGCCAAATTAGCTTCAGCAAAATCAGGCTCTTCAGCTAAACATTCTCTTAAAAACGCGAGACGTTCTGGTTTTTTGTATTTCTTTTTATCTAAAGCTTTTTCATAAAGCTTTAATGCTTTTTTATTGTCTATCTCTACGCAAAATTTAGAAGTATTCTCCTCCTCCTCCTGAGCAAAAATCGAAACAGATAATAATAATAATAAAAAAGGTAATAAGATTTTGTTCATGATACTAAAAATTAGATTCAAGTAAATTTATAAAACCAATATCTTTATAAACTTTCAAACTCACTTAACTATTAACTTACTTAGGTTTATAAACTGGAGTTTGTTTATTGGGTTCTGGTTTTTTAACATTATCAGTTTTGTCTTTATCTTTTCTGATATCGATAGCCGGTTCGTAAACCCATTTACCTTTTTTCATTTCCAAAGCATCAAAACTTCCATCTGGTCCGTAATATTGATATTGACCTTCTAAAGTTGGGTCTAAACCGTTTGGTGCTAAATGACTGAAAATAATTTGTTTTCTGCTTGAGTTATATTTTAAAGACATAGCTACTTCACTTGCATATTCAAACATAATACGTTTAGCAAATTTACCTGGGAATTTAAATACATCTTTTCCAAACATAGGCGTGCCATCTGGTTTAAATGATAAAACATCTATAAATTTACGTTGAGTTAATTTATCATTTCCGTCCCAAGCAATTAACGTGTAAAAATCTTCGTCAGATTTGATACAATCTACGTACAACATCCCAAACCATTTACTTGGATCTGACACATAATTCTCTGGTGTTTTAACACTAGCTGATTTATCTGCTAAAGGAAATAAATCATACTGGGCTGTAGTTTCCTTTTTAAATAATCCTTTTTTAACTGTTTTAGAATTATTGACTTGTATGAATCCAAAGAATGCATGAGTTTGATCTTCTTTAATAATATTCCAAGTAATGATTCTAAATTTTTTGTCAGGAGCCATTAAAAGTGATACATCCTTTTTCAAACTATCAAATGGATATTGCATTGATTTCTCATCTTTTAATACCTCATTCCACAAAGCAATAAATTGTTTGTTAGCCTCAAATTTATTTTTCTCAATTTTGCTTAAAAATACTCGTTGAGCTATGTGTTTTAATGAATCTTCTAAGTCAGAATAATATTTGACATCGGTTTCCGTCAATTGAGAAAAGCCCAACTGACTAATGAATAATGTGCAAATAAAAAGAAAAAGATTTCGCATTGCTTTATAACTGAATTATGTGTGGAAAGTTACAGAAAATTACTTAGTAATCTAATTACCAAGTTCTTAAAGAATATTAAAAAAGCCTTACCAATTAAATTGATAAGGCTTTAAATTTAAGTTCTGTTAAATAGATAGCTTATTAAGCCAAAGAACCATACAACTTCATGCGTTGTTCTTTCACACTTTCGTTTTCTAAATACTCATCGTAGGTCATTTTTTTATCAATAAAACCATTTGGCGTTAATTCAATAATACGATTAGCAACCGTTTGCATTAACTCATGATCATGACTTGTTAAAAGCACAACGCCTGTATAATCTTTTAAGGCATCATTATACGCAATAATACTTTCCAAATCTAAGTGGTTAGTTGGTTCATCTAAAATCAACATATTAGGATTTACTTGCATCATACGACTCGTCATACAACGCACTTTTTCTCCTCCTGATAATACAGAACATTTCTTCATCACCTCTTCTCCACTAAACAACATTTTACCTAAGAAACCACGGACATAACTTTCGTCTTTGTTTGATGAATATTGACGTAACCAATCCATTAAATTCATGTCACCCATAAAATACTTAGCATTATCATTTGGTAAATATCCTTTATGAATCGTTGTACCGTATTTATATTCTCCGCTATCTGCTGTATCTTCTTCATTAATGATATCAAACAAAGCTGTAATCGCTAAATGATTTTTTGCAATGAAAGCAATCTTATCTCCTTTAGAAACATTAATGTTTAAATTTTTAAATAAAATTCCATCAGCATTTGACTTAGATAAATTTTCGATATGTAAAATTTGATCTCCCGCTTCACGTTCTTGTTTAAAAATAATACCTGGGTACTTACGAGTACTAGCAGGGATTTCATCAATCACCAATTTATCTAATAATTTTTTACGAGAGGTTGCTTGACTTGATTTACTAGCATTGGCACTGAATCGACGAACGAAGTCTTGTAGCTCAGTACGTTTATCTTCCATCTTTTTATTAGCATCACTACGTTGCTTTAATGCTAACTGACTCATTTGATACCAGAAACTATAGTTACCAGTGTATGTTTTTAATTTATTATAATCAATATCGCAAGTATGTGTACATACGGCATCTAAAAAATGTCGATCGTGACTAATTACAACAACGGTATTTTCAAAATCTGCTAAATAATTTTCTAACCAAGAAATAGTTTCAACATCTAAATCATTGGTAGGCTCATCTAGTAATAAAATATCAGGATTACCAAAAATAGCCTGCGTTAATAAGATTTTCACTTTGTCTTTTCCTGTTAAATCTTTCATTATTTTATAATGAGATTCAACCGGAATACCAACGTTAGTTAATAAAGTTGCTGCATCACTTTCAGCATTCCAACCATTCATTTCTCCAAATTCACCTTCTAATTCAGCTGCTTTAATACCATCTGCTTCGCTAAAATCTGGCTTTGCATAAATGGCATCCTTTTCTTTCATGATGTTATAAAGGCGCTTGTTGCCCATCATTACTGTATCTAAAACTGTAAATTCATCAAATTCAAAGTGATTTTGTTTTAAAACGCTTAAACGCATACCGGGCAAAATACTTACCTGACCTTTATTTGGTTCAATTTCACCAGATAAAATTTTCATGAAAGTAGATTTACCTGCACCATTAGCGCCAATTAAACCATAACAGTTACCTGGAGTAAATTTTACATTTACCTCATCAAATAAAATACGTTTGCCATATTGCAAACTCACATTAGAAACAGAAATCATCTCTTAAAAAATTAGGCGGCGAAGATACAAAAAAGATGCGAGATTTGTGATATGAGATTTGAGATTAAAAACGCAAAAAAGTATAAAAACAAAGTCTTTTATGTCACAACTTTCTTCTCATATCTAAAAAAAAGGTAATTTCGTGCATCTAAAAATTAACACTATGCCAAAAGGAATTTATAAAGTACCAACAGCGGTTAACGAACCAATAAAAAGCTATGCAGCAGGAAGTGCTGAACGTAAAGAATTACAAGCAATGCTTAAAGAATTACGTAGCAAAGAAATAGATATTCCGATGTATATTGGAGGTAAAGAAGTGCGTAGCGAAAACAAATCTCGTTTAGCTCCTCCGCACGACCATAAACATACCTTAGGGCATTTCCATAAAAGTGATAAAACTCACGTTACACAAGCTATTGATGCAGCGTTAGCAGCAAAAGAAAAATGGGCTAATTTAAGTTGGGAACACAGAGCAAGTATCTTTTTAAAAGCTGCTGAGTTAATTGCAGGACCTTACCGTGCTAAGTTAAATGCCGCTACGATGTTAGGCCAAAGTAAAAATGCTTTTCAAGCAGAAATTGACAGTGCTTGTGAAATCATTGACTTTTTAAGATTCAATGTGCAATACATGACAGAGATTTATGCTGAGCAACCAATCTCAGGACCTGGTGTTTGGAACCGTTTAGAGTGGAGACCTTTGGAGGGATTTATTTATGCCTTAACGCCATTTAACTTTACAGCCATTGCAGGTAATTTACCGACGAGTTGTGCTATGATGGGAAATGTAGTTGTTTGGAAACCTAGTAATACTCAAGTATACAGTGCTAATGTATTAATGGAGATTTTTCAGAAAGCAGGTGTACCAGATGGTGTGATTAATTTAATTTATCCTAGTGGTCCTGATGCTGCTGATGTGGTATTTAACCACAAAGATTTTGCTGGAATTCACTTTACAGGAAGTACAGAAGTTTTCCAAAATATTTGGCAAACGATTGGAAACAATATTCACAAATACCGTTCTTATCCTCGTATTGTTGGCGAAACAGGAGGAAAAGATTTCATCATGGCTCACAAATCAGCGGAGGCTAAATCATTAGCAGTGGCAATTTCTCGTGGTGCATTTGAATATCAAGGGCAAAAATGTTCAGCAGCTTCTCGTGCTTATGTTCCTAATAATATTTGGGAAGAAGTAAAAGGATATGTGCTAGCAGATTTAAAGGATATGAAAATGGGTCCTACAGAGGATTTCACAAACTTTATTAATGCTGTTATTGATGAAAAAAGCTTTGATAAATTAGCTAAATATATTGATGCGGCAAAAAAAGATAGTAATGTAGAAGTTATTGCTGGTGGAAACTATGATAAATCAAAAGGTTACTTTATTGAACCAACCATTATTGTAGCTAAAGATCCTAAATACGTGACCATGTGTGAAGAGTTATTTGGACCAGTATTAACGATTTTTGTTTACGATGGAGATAAGTTTGAAGAAACATTAGAATTAGTAGATTCAACTTCTATTTATGCTTTAACAGGTGCAATTTTAGGTCAAGACCGTTACGCTTTAGAATTAGCCACTAAAAAATTAAGTAATGCGGCTGGTAACTTTTACATTAACGACAAATGTACTGGAGCAGTGGTTGGTCAGCAACCATTTGGTGGTGCTCGTGGTAGCGGAACTAATGATAAAGCTGGTGCAAAAATTAATTTATTACGTTGGGTTTCTCCAAGAACAATTAAAGAAACGTTTACCCCACCAACTGATTATAAATATCCGTTTTTACAAGCAGATTAATAAAAATCCCCCGAAACAAATCGGGGGATTTTTTTGTATAATATTTGGAGATTAGTTATCTATTCATTAAATTTATCTTCAAAATAACCTTCTACGTCCATAAAAAAATTGACTTTATCTAAAAAAATAACCTTTCCAAATTTTGAAGTCGAAATCAATGATTTTGGATTTTACAAAGTTTCTGTTAATGAATCTGAAGAATTTACAGTTGAAGATTTAAAAAAATTAGTAAATGCTGAAGCAGAACTAGGTGGTAAAAAATTACCTGTTTTAGTTTTATGTGCTGAACATGCTACTACAAATTCGGAGTTAATGAATGCAATGGCTAAAAACAGTAACAACCCATATTCTAAAGCTGATGCATTTGTCATCAAATCAATGGCTCAAAAAATATTAGCTAATTTTTATATAAAGATTAATAAACCAGAAAGACCTACTAAATTTTTTAACAGTAAGGATGAGGCAATTAATTGGCTTAAACCTTTCGCCTAGTTCAATTGTTTCCAAAACATAAAGAACACGTTTTGACAAAATCTATAGCAGAAAATAAATTTACCCTTTCTTATAATGAAGAAGGGTACTATGAATTATTTATAAAAGATAATGTTGAAATTTTCATTGATGATATTCAACTTATTGTAAATGCTCAAAAGCAATTAAATGGCTCTAAATCACCTACGTTAATTTCTGGGGGGCAATATTCTACTACCAATACTGAAACCTTAAAATATATATCAGTCAACGAAAACATGCCCTTCTCTAAATGTGCAGCCTTTATCGTAAGTTCTATATCTCAAAAATTATTAGGCAATTTTTATCTTAAAATATACAAACCTCAACGTCCAACAAGATTTTTTAATAATAAAAACGAGGCTATTTCCTGGTTAAAACAATATATCTAGATTTTAGTTATCTTTATCCTGTTTTGAAAACTTTAATATTCATAGCTCTTCTTATTCCATTTTCATTTTTTAGTCAAGAGAAAAAAAATGCATTTAATTTATTGTTAACTGCAGGAGTTTCGCCGTCCCAAGTACACGGTGATGCTTATAGTGGATATAATAAATTAGGAGGTATGGGTGGAATTGGGATAGAGTCTGTTTTTTCTGAAAAAGCAAGTATGAATTTATCTTTTATATTTATTCAAAAGGGTGCTCAAAAAAATCAAAAACCTGATAAAGGAGATTTGACCGCTTATTACTTAAATTTAAATTATTTAGAAGTTCCTATTTTATTTACCTATACTCAAAAAAAATTCTTATTCGATATCGGAGTATCAGCGGCATACTTAATTAACTACTATGAGGCTGACCAAAATATGGTTTTTACTGGCGTATATCCATTTCAAAAATTTGATTACTCAGTTAAAATAGGATTAGGATATAACATCAATAAAAAATGGTTTGTGAATTTCAGAACTAGTAATTCGTTTATAACAACTAGACCGAACCGAACAAAACAAGCTATTTATTACAACAATATCATTGCTCGAACGTTTAACAAAGGATACTATAATAATATTTTAGAATTTACATTAGGATATAGAATTAAACCGACTAAAAAACATGACTAAAAAACACAAGATAGTTGTGTCTATAACTGGAGCTAGCGGAAGCATTTATGCTAAAGTACTATTAGAAAAATTAGCAAGTTTATCAGACCAAATAGAACAAGTTGGCATTGTAATGAGTGATAATGCCAAGGACGTTTGGAAACATGAATTAGGTAATGAAGATTATAAAAAATATACTCAATTTACTTTTTTCGACAAAAACAATTTTTATGCGCCATTTGCTTCAGGATCTGCAAAGTATAATATCATGATTATTTGTCCCTGTAGTATGGGCACCATGGCAAGAATAGCTTCAGGTATAAGTAATGATTTAACCACGCGCGCTGCTGATGTAATTTTAAAAGAAAGACGAAAATTAATTTTAATGATTCGTGACACACCTTATAGTTTAATACATATTAATAATATGCAAACGGTGACGCAGGCTGGCGGCATTATTTGTCCTGCTTCCCCATCATTTTATAGTAATCCAAAAACATTTGATGAATTAGCTGCTACTGTTGTAGATAGAGCCCTAGATTTAGCAGGATTAGATATTTCAAGTTATCGTTGGGCAGAGTAAAGGCCTGTTTTTTAACAATTTAGATATCAATTTGTTAGCAATACTTAATAAATAACACTCATTAGCAAGTGGATGATATTTTAGTTATTGGGATTAAACTTTAATTTTTTTGTTCAACTATTTTTCACTAATTTAATTCTTGTAAGATTAATTAAATTCAAAGTCATTATTAAAAATATTTTACAAATATTCATTAAGCAAGGAATCATTATTTTATTTCTTATACTATTTTGTTCCCTTGGAATTTATGCTCAAAAAAAACAATTTACTTGCGATTCTAGCTACTATGTGAGATACAAAGACAAATTTATCGTTGCCATTTTTCAATCCTACAGGAGTTATGGCATGGATTTAAGTCAACAAATCACAAAAGATTCTTTAAAACAATCAAACGTAAATTACCTTGCTGAATCGAATTTAATTTCGGGTATTGAAATCAATTACGATAAATTTAACTTTTCGATTGGTTTTAAAAATCCTACGGGTCAAGCTAAACAAAAAGGCGACACTAAGTTTAGAAACATTGGACTAAATTTTGGTGGAGATAGATGGATTTTAGAAAACTCATATAGGAGTTATAAAGGCTTTTATAATAAAAATACAGCCTCTTACGATACAAGTTTTAAACGAACGGGAATATACGACCAGTATCCAACTATTAATTCGGAAGCGTACAAAACCAAATTTTTATTTTTCACAAACTCAAATAAGTTCTCTTTCAAATCAGGATATTCCTGCATTTGTCATCAGCTCAAATCAGCATTTAGCTTTGTGTTATCTGCCAATTTATATTATAACCGAGTCAATTCAGATAGTTCATTTTTCCCACTACCTGTTCGAGATTATTATGGCAGTCAAAAATCATTAAATGGTTTAAATGTATTTGCGTTTTCTGTTTACGGTGGGGCAAGTGCAAACCTGGTTTTATGGAAATCCTTTTTTATGAATCTGACCTTAATTATTGGCCCAGAAGAGCAATGGAGAAAATATCATTACTCTGATTCACCACCTTCTAAAACTATATTCTACACTTCCATTTCTGGAGATTTCAGAGCTTCTATTGGATTAAACTTTAAACACTTTTTCGTACTACTCAATGGCTCATCCGATTTTAGCTGGTACAATGCAAGCCAAGTGAGTTATTTATCAAAATATGGGGCTGTTAACTTTTTAATAGGCGCAAGAATCCCAAACAAAACCCCAAAGTTTTATAAAAAATTTCAAGAAAATAAATGGTATAAAAAGTTTTAAAACTTTAAGTGCTTAACAGAAATACCAGCTTTTTGTAATTCTTTCAAAGAATCAATACCAATACGTAAATGATCATCAACAAAAGATGTAGTTACTTTTTTATCACTTTCTTCTGTTTTAACTCCTTCAGGTATCATTGGCTGATCGCTCACTAACAATAAAGCACCAACAGGTATTTCGTTATGAAACCCTACACTAAAAATAGTAGCGGTTTCCATATCAATTGCCATTGCACGAATTACTCTCAAATATTCTTTAAAAGCCTCATCATGCTCCCATACTCTTCTATTTGTTGTATAAACTGTTCCTGTCCAATAGTCTCTTCCACTTAAACGAATAGTATATGAAATCGCTTTTTGCAAATTAAAGGATGGTAATGCTGGGACTTCGCTTGGAAAATAATCATTTGACGTTCCTTCACCTCTGATGGCAGCTATTGGCAAAATTAAATCACCTATTTGATTTTTCTTTTTTAAACCACCACATTTTCCCAAAAACAAAACTGCTTTAGGGTTAATGGCTGTTAATAAATCCATAATGGTTGCAGCCATGGCGCTACCCATACTAAAATTAATAATCGTAATCCCTTCTGCTGTAGCTGTTTGCATTGGTCTATCAAGTCCTTCAACCTCTACTCCATTCCATTCTGCAAACATTTTCACATAACCACCAAAGTTGGTTAGCAGTATATATTCACCAAATTCTTCTATTTTTTTTCCCGTATAACGTGGTAACCAGTTATTTACAATTTCTTCTTTCGTCTTCATGCATCTGATTTTTTAATTAAGCTAAGGTACAAAAGTTTTATTATCTTAACTACATTATTATTTTACCATATCTTTATCAAATTATTTTCAATTGTGTCATTACCTAAATTAAATTTTCCTGAAGTAGAATTTCGTTTTCAGAAAAACGAAAAAGGTTCTATTCAAGTATTTGATGTCGTTAGAAAAAAATTTGTGGATATAACTCCCGAAGAATGGGTAAGACAGCACATCGTTCATTTTTTAATTCAACACAAACAAGTTCCCGCATCTATGATATCGACTGAAAAGCAATTGATTTTGAATAATACAAAGCGAAGAACAGATATCGTTGTCTTTAATTCATTACTAAAACCTATATTAATTATTGAATGCAAAGCGCCACATATAGAAATTAATCAATTAACTATCAATCAAGCTTTAAGATATAATATTGAATTAAATGTCCCTGCCATTTTTTTAAGCAATGGATTACAACACGTTTTTTTAAAATTAGAAAAGGAAGTTCCAAAAGTGTTAAAAGATATTCCTGACTATTCAAGTCTACTAAATTTTTAGATTCCCACTCAATTTTGTAACCTTTTTGTAATTAAGGAGTTAAACAATTTAGAAATCGGCAAACAAGTCAAATTGTTAATAACTTAAGCCTTGTTAACATCAATTAACATTGCGTTTATTGAATAAAAATAATATACTTGCAAATCTCAAAATTTAAACGAGTCAAGTGAAAACAAAAAACATATCTACTTTTATCTTAATGATGTCTACATCATTGGTATTAAGTGCGTTTTCACCAAACGATTTAAATACAAGTATCACGCCAAAAACTATTTTCACTTTCAATACTCTTCATCCTGATGAAAAACCAGTAAAAGATGATGGCAAAAAGAAAACAGTAAAAAAGGACGATACAACTAAGACAGCTATTAATCCGTTAATTTTAGCAATTTCATCTGATGAGCATAATCATGATGATGAAGGTGATGAAGAAGTAGATTCTTTATTAGCTTTCCCATCAAATGACTTATATGCAAGTTGGGACACTGCTACAATTCATCCTTATTCATTTGCACAATGTTTCAAAAAGGATTCTGCTACTATAACATTAACAGAACCTACGGATTGTGGATTTGTATTACCTTTTAGTGGGAATGTAACTTCTGAATTTGGTTGGAGAAAAAGAAGACCTCATTATGGAACTGATATTGATTTAGAAACTGGAGATACTGTTGGTTCGGCTTTCGACGGAATGGTTCGTATTGCAAAACTAAACAGAAGCTACGGAAATGTTGTTATTATTCGTCATAAAAACGGGCTAGAAACTGTTTACGCTCATTTATCAAAAATATTAGTTGAAGCTGGGCAAACAGTTGAAGCTGGACAAATTATTGGCTTAGGTGGAAATACAGGTCATTCATTTGGTTCTCATTTACATTTTGAAATGCGTTATTTAGGACAAGCTATTGATGCAGAAGATTTCATTGATTTTGCGGCTGGAAGTTTGAAAAACAACACAGTGATGATCACTAAAACAGATGTTGAAACTAAATATGATTTAAGAGCTTTACACAGTCGCCAGAAAAAAGATTTAAACTTATCTCGCGTTTCTGGTTCTAAATCTAAACACGGAAAAGTATATACAGTTAGAAAAGGAGATACGTTAGGTCGTATCGCTCAAAGAAACCATACTTCTATTAAATCAATTTGTAAAAAGAACGGCATTAAGCAAACTAAAGTGCTAAGATTAGGTCAAAAACTAAAAATATAATATTTACACATAATCATACAAAGCCCCCGCCAGCTGGCGGGGGCTTTTTTTATGCAATATAAAATGTAAATTTGACTAGGATTTTGTCTTAAAACAATCATCTGGAATGTATTTTTTAAGCATTATAATAAACGAAGAACAGTTAACGCAAAGAATAAAAATCATAAAAGAATTATTTCTTAGTGCAAATTTCACTCATATATACTATTTAAATATTTTTTATTATTTTTATTTTCTAGGCAAAATTTAAATTTCCTAAAAAGGTTTCATGAAGAAAAATATAAAAACAGTTGCAATTATAGGTGGCGGACCATCAGGATGTGCATTAGCAACATTATTAAACAGACAAGGATTTAAAGTCGCCGTATTTTACATTGCTAAACGTCCCGAAATCATTGTTGGAGAATCATTAGTGCCTGCCATTATTCCTATGCTTCGTGAATTAGGAATTGAAGATGAAGTGAAGTCCTATAGCACTTATAAACCAGGCGCATCAGTATGGGTTAATAAAGATGAAGAAGCTACTTCTCCTTTTAGTTATGGGCAAGGTTCTATTCCTGATTATGCATACAATGTTCCAAGAGTGAAATTTGATA
>Ga0208628_1000026_pt1 | contig 127212 bp, 98 predicted proteins | sample LakWasMet16_LOW5_2_FD_183864 | JGI IMG/M metagenome (GOLD analysis project Ga0208628, IMG submission 183864) | Freshwater sediment methanotrophic microbial communities from Lake Washington under simulated oxygen tension - Sediment Metagenome... | ecosystem: Environmental > Aquatic > Freshwater... | reverse complement strand
GAACCCGTCGGTGGTGACGAGGTCGACGGAGGGTGTGCCCCGCCAGCGCGACAGCAGCGCCCGCAGGACGCGCGCGGTGGTGCTCTTGCCCACGGCCACGCTGCCCGCGAGCCCGATGATGAACGGCGCGCGGGCGGTGCGGTCGCCGAGGAAGGTCTGCGCCGCGAGGTGGAGCTGCCGCGTCGCGCTCACGTGGAGCGTGAGGAGGCGCGACGTCGGGAGGTAGATCTGCTCGACCATCGGCGATGGAGACCGCGTCGTCGAGGCTGCGCATCTCCGAGAGGTCGTGCTCGGAGAGGGTGAGCGGCGTGTGATCGCGCAGCTTCGCCCACGCCGACCGGTCGAACGCGAGGTAGCGCGATGGGAGTGGCGAGGAGTCGGGCATCGGCGTGTGACGCGGGAGCCTACAATGGTCCGCCGGGTTCACGCCCACGCCGACGCGACGGCGTCGGTGACCTGCTGGTCCGGCGTCGGCCCCCAAGACCCATGTGGCCCGTCAGGGCGCGAATGAAGGCGGGGGAGAACCGCCAGGGCGCGAGGGACGCGAGGGATGAAGCCGTGTGGGCGCCTTTGAGCCGGCGAAGCGCCGCCCGCCAGGGAGCGCCCGGGCATTGACGAGGTCCCAGGGTTCGCGCGAACACACCGCGCATCCGCCCCCAACCCTCCACCGGCGGCGAGGGCGGACCGGAGTCTCGCATGAACACCCCTCGACTGACTTTGATCCTTGCGCTCGCGATGGGCTGCTCGTCTCGCGGGGGCACCGGCGGACTCTTCCCCCTCGACGGCTCGAGCTCCGGCGACGACGCGACCGCGGGCGACGCCGTGGTCTCCAACGACACCCCGGTCGTGACCGGCGACGTGCCCGCGGCGAACGACAAGCCGGTGGTGACCAGCGACGTCCCGCCGGGGCCGTGCACCGGGGACGAGAGCTGCGGCGCGGGGCGCTTCTGCGACAGCGGCGCGTGCGTCGCCCAGGTGTGCCCGCCCGGCAGCGCGACCTGCGTCGGCACGACGCGCATCGCCAACTGCGACCCGCGCGGCGCGGCGCGCACCGAGAGACCCTGCCCCGGCGGGGCGGCCTGCGCCGACGGCCGCTGCCAGTCGCCGAGGGTGTGCGAGCCCGGCGCGGCGACCTGCGCGTCGGGGGCCTCGCGGCGCGTGTGCACGCCCGACGGCACGGGCTACCTCGACGTGGCGTGCGCGAGCGGAGAGCAGTGCGCCGACGGCGCGTGCGCCGCGACGAGGGTGTGCGTTCCGGGCGCCACGAGCTGCGCCATCGACGGCCAGCGCAGGGTCTGCAACGAGTCGGGCACGGGCTACGTGAGCGCCGCGTGCCCCGCGCGACCCAACGCCGCGACGGCCTGCCAGGACGGGCGCTGCCGGGTGTCGTGCGACCGCGGCTACGCCGACTGCGACGGGGCGGAGGCCAACGGGTGCGAGGCGCTGCTCGCGAGCAGCGCGGCCCACTGCGGCGCGTGCGGAAACGCCTGCCCCGCCGGTCAGACGTGCTCGGGCGAGGCCTGCGTCGGCGGCGCCGCTCCGGCCAACTTCCGCGTGAGCGGGATGCTCACCACGGGCTGCGCCACGGTCGACCACACCGCCGTGTCGGGTGACGACCGAGGCCCCCTCGCGGCGCTCTCGGGCTACCTGCTCGTCAGCGGCGACACGGCGACGGCGAGCGTCAACACGGCCACGCAGACCACGGCGACGGCGCCGCTGCGCCTCGACTGGATCACCTCCAACCTCCGCACCGGGCAGCTCGTGGTGTTCGCATCGGTGGGGACGCCGCTGCCGCCCGGCGGGACGGGCGTCGCGACGCAGATCGCCATCGTCGACCCCGCGACGGCGCTGCCCGTGGGCTCGCCGATCACCCTGTCGCGGAGCATCACCGTCACCCCCGGCGCGGGCTTCTTCGCCGGCTGGGACCGCGCGCTCGTGTGGGACACCGGCACGCTCTGGGACGTCAACCTCACCAACGGCGTCGTGCGCAGCCTCGGCACCTGGTCGATGCCAACGTTCCAGCCCTGCGAGCTCGGCGGGCTCTGGGGCATCGCCGAGACCGATGGGGCGGAGACCTACCTGATCTACGTGTCGAGCGGGTCGACCATCTCTCGGGTGCGGGTCTCGACGCGCGCGGTCTCGACCGTGGGCACCTTCGGCAACCTCGGGGACATGTGCGCCGTTTCGGTGCTCCCGTCAGCCGGGCGGTGGTTCTTCCACGTCGAGGGCGCGTCGCAGTTTCGCGCCTCGGGTGACGAGGTCGCGGGCTGGTGCAGCGCCACCTTCACGACGACCCCGACCGGCTGCGCCGCGCCCGAGGTGGACTGCGGCGGCGCCTGCGTGAACGTCCAGAGCAGCGCGGCGAACTGCGGCGCCTGCGGGGTCGCCTGCGCGGCGGGCCAGCGGTGCAACGCCGGCGTCTGCGGCTCGGCGCCCGGCGGCTACGCCCGCACGGTGCCCTCCCTCGCCTGGACCGACGCGTGCGCGCTCCCCAGCGCGGTGCGGATGTACCCCACCGCGCAGGACGACAACGCCACCCTCGTGCCGCTGCCCTTCCCGAACTTCCAGTACTGGGGTCGCCGGGCGGAGGTGGTGAACATCGCGACCAACGGCTTCCTCTCCCTCGACGGCGTGCGCAACTCTGAGACCGGTGGGACGATCCCGCTGGCGGCCGCGCCCAACGCCGTCGTCGCGCCGTGGTGGACGGACCTGCGCGCCCCCATCAACAGCGTCTGCTACGCGACCACCGGGGCCACCGGCGCGCGCTCCTTCATCGTGCAGTGGAGCGGGGTGAACTACTTCGCCACCAGCGCGGGCGCGCTGAGCTTCCAGGTGCGCCTGAACGAGGCGGGCAACACCATCGAGTTCCTCTACAACAGCCTCAGCGCGCCGCCGACGGGGTACTTCCCCGCGGTGGGCCTCGAGAACTGGGAGGGCACCCGCGCTGAGGCCGTCTGCGCGGGCTACGATGCGATGACCACCTGCGGCGCGGTGACCTCCGGCGCGCGCTTCCGCTTCACGCCGAACTAGAGACCTTCCAAAGGGGACGTCGGAGGCTCTGAGGGTGAGGTGAGCGGGCGGAACGGTCCCTTTGGGGTAGAAGATCCCCATGACCAGGGGCGCGCGCATCTTCCTCGTCCTCGCGGTGGTCTGGCTCGGCCTCTGGGGCATGGGGAGCGTGCTCTTCTTCAAGGGCTCGCGCGCGCAGTCCGCGCAGGCGGCGGAGTGGGCCCTGCCGGCCACCGGGCTCGTGCGCGGCGCGGACGTCCGCTTCGAGGGCGTCGTCGACGGCAGCAACCCGGTCACGGCGCCGCTCTCGCAGCGGCCCTGCGCGGCCGCGCTCACCCACGTCTATTACGGTACCTGGTATTACGACGGCCAGGGAGAGCGGCAGCAGAGCGCCCTGCGCATCGCGACCCGCCGGGCCCCGGAGGCGGTCGGCATCGTCGTCGGCGCCGAGCGGGTCGAGCTCCCGCTGGAGCTGTGGCGGCCGCCGACGGCGAAGTCCGCCGACGTGAGCGAGAGGTTCGCGGAGCTGCCGGCGCGGCTGGCGGTGCCCGCGGCCGACGTGGCGAGCGCGAGGGCGAGCGCCCGCGGCACCTTCACGCACTTCAGCGCCGACGAGTGGGGCCTGACCGGCGGAGAGCGGGTGTTCGTCGTCGGCCACGTGGAGGAGCGCGACGGCCGGCTGCGGCTCGCCCGGCACCGCGGGCTAGGGCGGGTCGACGTGTTCCGAGGCTCCCAGGCCGACGGCGTAAGGGACCTCCGATCGGGCTCGTCGGGGCTGCGCATCGCCGGCGGGATCTTCGTGGCGCTCGCGGTGCTGCCCCTCCTCGGCTTCGCCATCGTGCAGCTGCGAAGGCGCCGCGCTCACGGCTGACGCCTGATTCACGCGGTCCCGGTCGTTGCCCGGCGAAGGGGGCCCACGACCCGATCGCCCCCAGCGATCTCTCCAGCGGGCGCGGGCGGAGCTGCCCAACGCACGTCGCCTGCCCGGGATGGAACGGCCAGGAGCACCAGGCCGCGAAAGGAGCCCGCGGAGGTGTGGTAGTGGCAGCTTCGATGAGCCCCTGAACGGACCCGGCGCTCAGCCACGCGGCACCACGTTGTGCACGGGGCGGAGCGTGCGGAGGTAGCGGTAGATGGCGCGCAGGTCGCCCTCGCTCATGCCCGCGTACATGCGCCAGGGCATGAGCGTGTTGCCGCGGAGGAAGGTGTTGCGCGCCGGCCGCGGCACCTCGGCCTGCTCGGGCGGAGTCCGGTAGCTGTGGAAGCGCGCCACGAAGGCGTCCTCGCTCATCGCCCCGATGCCCGTCGGGTCGGGGGTGATGTTCGCCGAGCGAAGCACGTAGCCCGGGAGCTGGAACTCCTGGCCCCCCGCGAACTCGCGCCCCGCGATCGCCTCGCCGCGCACGCTCGGCGTGTGGCAGTCGGCGCAGCTCGCGAGGGTCACCAGGTAGCGCCCGTACGCCGCGTCGACGCGGGGCGCCGGGGTGGTCACGCGGCCGTCGCCACGCGCCCCCGCCGGGGCGGGGATGGTGCGCACCAGCAGCGACAGGGGGAAGTCCATCTGCGGCTCGGCCTGCCGGCGCGCCACGGGCGGCAGCGAGCGCACCCAGGTCACGACCGCGCGCACGTCGTCGTCGCCCATGGAGCGGAAGTGCTCGTACGGCATGATGGGCGCGAGCGGCCTGCCCCCGCGGTCGACGCCCTCGCGGATGGCGCGCACCAGCTCGCCGTCGCTCCACGCCCCCACGCCGTCGACGGGGTGCGACGTGATGTTGCGGCTCACCACCTCGCCCGGGAACCCGATGTCGTGGCCGAAGCGCGTGCCCCCCGCGCCGCGAGTGCCGCGGATGATCGGGCCGGCGAAGCTCGTCCAGTCGCGCTCGCTGTGACAGTCGGCGCAGACCGCCACGTGGTCGGCCAGGTAGCGGCCGCGCGCCAGCCGCTCGGGCGTCGACTCGATGCGCTCGGTCCACACTGGCGAGGTCTTCACCGGCCGCAGCCGGATCGTCGCCGCCAGGCCCGCAGGCACCGCCACCACCGCCGCCGCAAGGGCGAGCGCGACCCTCTTCCATTGTGTCTTCATGCGACGGCCCCTGTGCAGCGAGGGTGCCATTCGCGCGACGCCGCGGCTCCGCAGCGCCGGGTGTCACCGCGTTGAGCAGGATCGGCGCGATCCGCCCTCTCCCCCTCGGGCGCGGTTGCGCAGAGCTGGCGCAACCGCAGGGCGCGGGATCTCCGGCGCGGCCTTGTTGGACTCGGCGAGCTCGCGCGTCACGCGGTCGAGCTGCTGCTCCATCGTCAGGAACGCCGGGTCCGCCCTGGCCCTGGACGCCATCGGTGGGCTTGTCGCCGGGCTTCTCGGCGACCGCAGGGGCGGGCTTCGCGAGCTGCTCCTCGAGGGTCTTGCCGATGGCGGCCTGGAGGCGCTTGTCGCCGCTCTTCAGGGCGCGGTTGAGCTTCGCGTCGAGGAGGGAGGCGATGCGAGCGTCGAGCTCCGCGGCGGTCGCTTCAGCGGCCTGCTTCTCTTCGTCGGTCATGGGGCGGGTCTCCGTGCGCGGGAGCGCGTGCGGCGCGGTGCTCACGTCGGCGCTCGACGAGGGGAACGTGAACCTCAAGCGGGTCGCGGCGCAGCTCCGGATGAGCGAGCGGAGCCTCCAGCGCAGGCTCGCGGACGAGGGCGAGATCTTCGATGCGATCGTCGACGCGCTCCGCCGCGACCTCGCGCCGCGCTACCTCGCGGACCCCAAGATCGCCGTCGCGGAGGTCGCGTACCTGCTGGGGTACTCTGAGCCGAGCCCCTTCCACCGAGCGTTCAAGCGGTGGACCGGGCGCATGCCCGCCGAGGCCAGGCGCGGCGCGGCGCGAGCGTGACCCTCACAGGAAGCGGTATCCGATGTGCACCGCGGGGAACACCGTAATGGGGTTGTTGGCATAGGTGCGGTTCGCGAGGGTCACGTCCTCGGCGTTGAACGAATAGCTCACGCCGATCCATGGGGTGACGTAGAGGCCCGCGATGATGGGAAAGCGCCAGCCGACGTGCGCGCCGACGCTGACCTGGAGGCCGCTGCGGGCGAGGTCCGTCTCGCGGCGCTGCACGAGCGGCCTCGCTGTGGCCGGTGCAGGGCACCCCGTGGGCGCTCATCCCGCTCACGATGCTGTGCGGCCTGACTTTGGTCTCTTCAACGTGCCCAACAACCGCAACATGTTCCTGGCGGCACCGCCCGAGCGGAGTGGCGCCGCGGGGGCAATGCAGGGCACGGCCCGCCTGGTCGGGCAGACCGCGGGTGCGATTGTCATGACCCTGCTCTTCACCCAGGGCTCCGCCGAGGCGGCGCCTCGGATCGGTCTTGGAATCGGGGCCGGCTTGACGCTGCTGGCTGGACTGATCAGCACGATGCGGATCCCAGCGATGGCGAGCCACGCGCCCGTGAGCGCCTGAGCCTCGACGGCCGCGCGAGCGGCGCAACCCGGCTCCGGTGTCGTGCGACGCACCGAACGCCGTGAATCCCGCTCTCCGGGAGCTTCCTCACGAGCTTGAAGCGGCGTCGTTCGGACTCGTGGCACGAGGCGTGATTCTCGGGTCGGGTATGAGACACCTACGAGGGTCCATGGTCTCGACGCTGGCGCTGGCGGCGTTGGTCGGCTGCGATGATGGCGACGGCGCGCCGGACGGGGCGGTGCTGCCGAGCACCCCTGCTGGCGCCGAGGTCATGCGCTCGTCACGGGCTCGCATCACCGCCTCGGCCGCTCCCGCGGAGGACCTCCAGGCGCTCGCTCTCGGCAACGCCGAGTTCGGCCTCGCGCTGTACCGGGCGGTGGGCGCGGAGGCGGGCAACGTGGTGATGTCGCCGCACAGCGTCTCCGTGGCCCTGGGGATGACCTGGGCGGGCGCGCGCACCGAGACCGAGACGCAGATGGCCTCGACGCTGCGCTTCTCCATGGGACAGGCGCGCACCCACGCGGCGTTCAACGCGCTCGACCTCGCGCTGGCGCAGCGGGCCATGCGCCCGGTGGACGGCGGAGGGCAGCGCTTCCGGCTGCGGGTGGTCAACTCGCTCTGGGGTCAGCGGGGCTACGGGTTTCGCACGCCCTTCCTCGACACGCTGGGCGAGCACTACGGCGCGGCGATGTACCTCGTGGACTTCGTTCGCGACGCCGAAGGGGCCCGGCGGGTCATCAACACCTGGGTGTCCACGCAGACCGAGCGGCGCATCCCGGAGCTGCTCCCCATGGGCGTGCTGCGCTCCAGCACGGTGCTCGTGCTGACCAACGCGGTGTACTTCAGCGCCTCGTGGGCGCAGCCCTTCCCCGCTGCGGACACGCGCCCGGCGGACTTCTACCTGCTCGACGGCGGCACGCGGTCGGCGCCGACGATGAACAGGGTCGCCGAGCTGCGCTACGCCGAGGGCCCGAGCTGGCAGGCGGTGGAGCTGCCGTACGTGGGCGAGGAGGTGTCGATGCTGGTGATCGTCCCCGCCGTCGGGCGCTTCGCCGAGGTGGAGCGGGGCCTCGACGGGGCCGCGCTCACGGCGGTGGTCGCGGGGCTGCACCCCCGGAGGGTGACGCTGGCGCTGCCGCGCTTCTCCTTCCGCAAGCCAGCGGGGCTGCGAGAGCCGCTCAGGGCCATGGGGATGACCGACGCGTTCAGCTCGAGCGCTGACCTGTCGGGCATGGACGGCACGCGCTCGCTCTTCATCCAGGACGTGCTGCACGAGGGCTACATCGCCGTCGACGAGGCGGGCACCGAGGCCGCCGCGGCCACCGCCGTCATCATCGGACGCGTCAGCGCCCCGGAGCCCGCCACGCTGCGCGCGGATCGACCCTTCCTCTTCGCGATCCGCGACAACCCCACCGGGGCGGTGCTGTTCTTCGGGCGCGTGGTCGAGCCCTCGCGCTGACGACCAGCGCCCTCACACCGAGGCGGCGAGCTCCTCCCTCAGCTCCTCCATGAAGCGCTCGATCACGTCTCGCAGCCGTATCGACTCAGCGCGCAGGGGCCGCCGTCCAGCGGAACGAGCGCAGCGACAGGTCGCGGAGGGCCGCGCGGGCGGCGACGGGCCGGGCGCCGCGCAGGGTCACGACGCCGTCGGTGAGTCCGCCGAGGGACAGGCCCCGCAGGTCGAGCCGGTGCCCATCGAGCGCGAGCCCGTCGGCGCCGAGGTCGAGCCCGGTGAGCTCGACGGCGACGTCGGTGGTCTCGCCCGGCGGCGTGGCCTCGTGCACCAGCGAGCCCTGCAGCCGTAGCGAGGCGAGCGCGGCCACGCCCTCGGCGCCGAGGCGCAGCACGCCCCCGGCGAGGGGCATCGTGGTCGCGCCGCGGAGGCAGGCCTCCAGCTGCAGCCCGGTGACCTCGACTCGCCGGAGCGCCACGCGCGGCTCGAGCTCGCCGTCGCCCTCGTCCTCCTCGGGCGCGCCCACCGTCACCTCCGGCTGGAGCAGCGTGCGCAGGGCCACCTGGCCCCGGCGGGCGCGCGCGACGCCAGCCGCGTCGAGCGGCCACGCGAGGAGCTTCTTCTTCGTGAGCAGGGCGTCGAGCTCCAGGACCAGCGCGCGGTCTTCGACCTCGAAGTCCAGGACGGCGTCTTCGAGGAGCGACAGCCCGTGCTCCAGCTCCTTGAAGTCGATGGCGCCCGCCGCGATGGCGAGCCGGGCGGTGTGCGTCGCGACCCTCCGCTGGATCACCGGCAGCCGCACGTCGACCCGGGTGTCGGCGGCGAGGTGGCCCTCCAACAGGTCGAGGAAGGGGAGGTCGACGCCCAGGCGTCGCGTCGCGCCCTCCTCCAGGGCCTGCGGGGCGGGCGAGGGCGTCTCGGCGTCGGCGGGCGCGTCGAGGCCTTCGAGCGCGACGGTGAGCGACGGGCAGTCCAGCCGGTCGAAGGAGAGGCCGTCGGGGCCGTAGCGCAGGGCCGTGATGCGGAGCTCGTCGCTGCGCCCGGCGCGCGGCGGGTCGACGACCTCGACGCCCGTGAGGGTGAGCTCGTCGGCCTCGACGACGAGCGCGCCGGCCTCGCGGGAGAGGCGCAGCCCCGTGACGTCCACGCTGGCGGCGGTGAGCTTCATCGCGCCGAGGGCGAGCGAGAGCGCCCTGGCCTGCGCCGAGACGGCCGAGACCTGGACCGAACCCACGCCGACCTGCGCCTCGACGGCGTGCGCCGAGACGTGCCCGAACTGGGCGCGGAGGCCACGGGTCGCGACGGAGAGCGAGCGAACATCGGCGCCAGCCACGAGCACGGACCAGACGTTGGTGGGGCGATCGTGCCGCGCGTGCAGGGCCCCGAGCTCGAGGGCGCCGCGGAGGTCGAGGTCGCCGAGGGTGAGCTCGGCCACCGGGGCGGAGAGGAGCTCCCAGCGGGCGTCGCCGGTCGCGGCGGGCTCCTGGGCCCCGCGCGCGATGTCGATGTCGAGGCGCGTGGCGCCCAGGCGCGCCGGACCGCCCAGGCGCACGGCCCCGTCGGTGAGCATCCACGCGATCTCTCCGACGGCCTCGTCGGCCTCCACGGGGTCGAGACGAAACGCCGCCGCGTCGTCGGCGTACACCCCGCGCAGGCGGCGGGTGGTGTGCAGCGCGATGAGGTGCTCCCGCGTGTCGCCGTGGCGCGGCAGCCGGAGGGTGAACTGTCGGCCATCGATGGATTCGAGCGTGATCTTCATGAGCTCCCTGGTCGTGGCGCCCAGGCGCAGCTGGGCCGTGCGGCCGGAGGAAGCATTCGGAAGCGAGCCGCGGGTGTCCATCCCCAACGCACGTGTGCCCACACGTGAACTTCGCAGTCTGGGCGTCCCGTCAACCCGAGCGATCTCGTGCCCAAGAGGGTCCTGCGTTGGACGACTCATCCCGCGGGGTCAGATCGCGAGGTCGCCCTGCGGGTCCATCAGCTCGATGCCGCTGGTGCGCCCGACCCCGTCGAAGATCTCCCGCCCGGTCGCGCGCTCGGTGAGCCGGACGCTTGCCGTCCCACGCAGCGACTCCTCGACCTCTCCGATCATCTGGCCGAGTACCGGCGACCGCAGCACGCCGGGCACCGCGCCCGACGCCCTCACCTCGAGCCGGAAGCGCCGGTCCTCGAGGACGAAGGTCGCGCCCCCGGCGACGTGCTCGAGCGAGACGAGCCGCGCGCCGGTGTAGGTCGCGAAGCGGTAGAGGCGCCCGTCGAGCAGCAGACCGACGATGAAGCCGACGAAGGAGGAACCGAGCCACGGGATGCGCGCGACCGATGCGGTCAGCGACACGCCCGTACGACCGAAGTCGTTGCTCTGCACCCAGACCCACGCGCTCGGGAAGCTGCGGCCCCAGTCCTTCTCCGTGTAGCCGCGCCCGCCGTCGTAGCTCAGCTTCTCTCCATCCGCGTCGAGGACCCCCGCGACGCTGTGGTCGAGCGAGAGGACGCCGTGGTAGCACTCCATGAACGGGGCGTAGCGAAACGGCCCCATGACGCCTGGGGACAGCGCGCTCACCGGCCACGGCACAGGCGCGCCGAGCGCGAGCCGACCGCGAAACGAGGCGGTCTCGTCCTCGATGTCCATGACGATCTCGCGGTCGCTGAAGAGGCAGGCCCCGATTCGGAGCTCGAAGCGGTCCTCCGCGGACGAGAACGCCCTCCACGGCAGGTCGAACCAGTGCGCGCGGCCGTCGGCGCGGATGAGTTGCACGAAGGCGTGGCGGCGGCCGTCGGGCTCGATGGACACGCCGGGGATGATCGCGAGCGGCTCCGCGCCCGCGGCGTCGACGACCTTGAAGTACCAGCCCTCGAAGTAGCCGCGCGTCGCACGTCGACCCTGAAAGAGGGCAGGATGCCAGAGGGGTGTGAGCGAGGGCATGCGGGTCCTTTGGGGTCTGCGGTACTCGGGGTCGAGGGCCACATCGCTGTCACGGAGCGGTGACCGACGGGGACTTCGCGTGCAGCGAGCACGGGGTGTACGACGCCCAGCATGGGGTTCGCGTACGACTACGGGGCGGTGGAGCACGAGGTGGTCGACGACAATCTCGAAGCGGCGACCATCGAGCCGACGGGCCACGTGGTCTTCGCGGCCTTCGACCTCAACCCGGCGATGGCCGTGGGCGTGGTGTTCAGCGAGGTGCCCTTCGACGAGCTCGTCGACGCGCCGACCCCGCGCTGCCTCCCGGCGCTCTGGCTGCGGGCGGCCGAGCGACTGCGCGCGCTGCGCAGGCCGGGCGCCACGTCGTGCGTGACGGTGCAGCTCGCGGCCCTCGACGGCGCCCGCATGTGGGCGCGCCCGTTCCAGTGGACGCTCGATGGCAGGCCGGTGAGCGCGCCGTTCGTGCCGGGTCCGTCGTACGCGGGCAGCCTCGACGAGCGCCCCGCGCTGGAGGCCCCGGGCGTTCCCTACGCCATCGCGGTGACGCCGGGCGCCCACCGCCTCGAAGGCGCCGTGCGGCTCTTCACGGAGGGGCAGGCGCCGCGCGATGAGCCCTTCGCGATCGACGTCACGGTGGCGCCGGGCGAGCGGGTCGCGTTCGAGCTGCGGGGCGAGGTGGACGGCGCGCTGGCGGGGCATCGGCCAGGCCGCGTCGGAGCGGTCGTCCGACTGGGCGATCAAGCCGCCCGCGGACCATCACCGGACCGGTGATCGGATTCACCGGTCCGGTGATCGGGGGGGGCGGCGATCAGGCGGTGCGGCGGCGGCGACGGATGGCGAGCATCGCGAGGCCGATGGCGAGGAGTCCCCCGCCCGGGGCGCTAGCGGGCTGGGTGCGGCAGCCGCAGCCGTCGCCCTCGACGGTCGGGGCGCCGCCGTCCGCGGGGGCCCCGGCGTCGGTCACAGTGCCCGCGTCGACGATGGGCGTGCCCGCGTCGGGCTCGACCGGCAGCGGGCACTCCAGCGGCCCGAGGCCCGGCACGCGGCGCACGCCCTGGTTGAGCGTGGTGCCCCAGTTGCCGGTGTTGGCCTGGTCATGGCGGTGCGTGGGCCACTGCATGCTGGCCGTCGCGGCCTGCGAGGTGGTGCTCCACGCCCAGAGGTAGCCCGAGCGGGTGCCCGAGACCACCTGCTGCTGGCCCATGCCGCGCAGGTCGCCGACCGCGGGGTTGGCGATGATCCACTGGCCGGTGAACTTGGGCCAGGCTTCGGGCTCGCGGCCGCAGCCGTCGAAGCCGTGGAGGTAGTAGCCGCCGGTGCCGATGAGCATCTCGGGGTAGGCGTCGCCGCCGACGTCCGCGATCGAGGGGTTGAAGAAGAAGGTGTAGTCCTCGACCAGCCGCGGAAACCCGGGGAGCGAGTTGCCGTCGGCGCCGTTCCAGGCGCCCGCGAGGTGCTCGATGGGGAAGGCCCGGCCGCCGCCCGCGAGGTTGATCGCGAGGTTGAGGCTGGCGCCCGTGATCACGTAGTCGGGCACGCCGTCGTTGGTCATGTCGCCGAAGCTGCCCAGCGAGAACGCCGGGATGAACGACACCTGCGAGGTCTCGACGTTGGTCAGCCGGCCGCGCATCGCGGTGCGGATCGCCACGCCCTGGGCGAGCGACTGCGGCGACGGGCGCGCCACGTGCGCCGGCTGCACGCCGCGCGCGAGGGTGATCACGGCGCTGCCGGTGCCGACGAGGGCGAGCTCGTCGCGTCCGTCGCCGTCCATGTCCGCGATGGCGGGCGACGAGGAGACGCCCTCACCGATGAGCGGGAAGAAGTTGAACGACAGGTATGGAATGGGCCAGTTGGGGTGGAACGGTCCGCCCGCGTGGTTGTTTCCGTCGCCGTAGATCACGTAGATGGCGCCGAGGTTGTTGTCGCCGCGAAGGCCCTCGCTCGACACCGAGACGATGTCCGGGCGGCGGTCGCCGTCCATGTCGCCGATGCCGACGCTGCCGAAGACGCGGTTGCGGCTGGTGCCCGGCTCGGGGAAGGTCACCACCACCGGGAAGCCCGACTTGACCATGCCGGTCATGGCGTCGAGCGCGTAGACCTTGCCGTCGAAGGCGCCGAAGACGATCTCCGGGCGCATGTCGCCGTCGAGGTCGGCGAGCACCGGGTCGCCGAACATCCCGCGGGCCTGGATGGCCTGCGGCGAGGTCGCGCTGCTCGGCACGTCCGGCAGCGTGAAGGGGAAGCCGTGGCCGTACGCGGTGCCGTCCGCGCGGAACACATGGATGGTCCCGGCGTAGGTGCCGACCACCACCTCGGGGCGCATGTCGCCGTCGAGGTCGGCGATGGCGGGCGTGGAGAGCACCGCCTCGCGCACCACCGTCGGGTCGATGGGGGGACGGCCGCCCGGGGCGACGGGCTGGAAGGCCCTCGCGGCGAGGTAGCTCGGGCTGCGAGCGGGGTCGTAGCCCTGCGCCACGCGGGTGAACGCGGGCCAGCCGGGCAGGTCGGTGCCGTCGGCGCGGAAGGCGTGCACCTCGCCGTCGGAGGTCGCGTAGATGATCTCCCTCGCGCCGTCGCCGTTGAGGTCGACGAGGTGGGGCGAGCTCTCGCCGCCGCTGCCCAGGTCGAGCGGGAAGCCCGGGAGCACCGTGGGGTCGCGGTGCACGTAGAACGCGCGCCGCACCTCGCCCGGGACGTCGCCGATGGGGGCGTCGTAGTGGGCCGTGACGCGGATGCGCACGGTGAGCGTGTAGCGGTTCTCGACCTCGCCGGGGTTGTTGATGTTGATCGCGCGGAGGTCGATGTCGGCCAGCCGGTCGGTGACCGCGGCGGTGACGTTGGTCTCGCGGCGCACCATCACCCAGGCGGTGTCCGCGGGCTCGACGCCCGGGGCATACTCGATGGTGTAATCGAAGCGCGGCGCGCGGCGGGCGGCGATGCGGCCCTCGATGCGCAGGGTCTGCTGCGCGGGCCGGTCGGGGTCGAGCACCGTGAACCAGCGCGGCGAGGTGATGTCCACCTCCGGGGGGATGCGCCCGTCGCGCACCCACTCCAGCGAGCGCCGGGAGTTGGTGCGGCCGTAGCCGAAGCGCTGGTCCCAGCCGGGGAGCGACGGGTACTTCGAGCGGTCGAACATCGGGTGCGTGGCTTGGCTCTCCGGCACGTTGACGTCGTCGGCGGTCATCGTGAGGAGCTGCTTGACCTCCTCGGCGGAGATCGCCGGGTTGAGGTTGCGGCCGAGGGCGGCGGAGTAGATGAGCCCCGCCATGCCGGAGCTGTAGCCCACCGCGGCGGACGAGCAGCTCATGGCGCCCACGGAGAGCACGAGCTGCGCGCCGTAGTTGGTGCAGTTGTTGAAGTTGAGGAAGGTCGTCGCGCTGTTGATGTTCTCCGAGTCGAAGCGGATCGCGTGCGCGTAGACCGTGTGGTTGGCGGTGCCGGGCATGTTGTGATGCCGGGAGTTCTCGTCCGCCGCGCTGGCGATGATGACGACGTTGTGGCTGTACGCGTAGTCGATCGCGGCCTGGGAGAAGCGGGAGTTGTTGAGGGTGCCGAGGGCCTCCTGCACGACGCTCGCGCCCCGGTCGACGGCGTAGACCACGGCCTGGCCGAAGTCGGTCACGTCGGTGATGAAGCTGTCGCCCACGCGGGTGGGGATGAACGTGCAGCGGGGACAGCTCCCCGCGCCGCCGCGGCCGTTGTTGGCCTCGGAGGCGGAGTCGCGCGCCTCGCCGGTGCCGTGACCGAAGCGGGTGTCGTCCGCCGGGTCGTTGTCGTCGTGCATGAAGTCCCAGCCGGCGATGTCGTCGACGTAGCCGTTGCGGTCGGCGTCGGTGCTGTCGGAGAAGACCCGGATCAGGTCGCCGCCGTCGAGGACGCCGTTGCCGTTGGGGTCGTTGGGCATCCCGTCGGCGCCGCGGCAGGCGAACTGGTTGCGCGGCATCCCCGCGACGCCGCAGGTGATGCGGGTGTCCTGGAGGTAGTCGGCCACGGTGACGACGCCGTCGCCGTTGCTGTCGTAGGCCGAGGCGCCCATCGGCATCGGGAGCTCGGCGGTGTTGAGCGCGACCTTGTTGACGAGGTCGTCGTTCTCCCAGTTGATGCCCGAGTCGAGCACCGCGATCATGACCCGCGGGTCACCGATGGAGATGCCCCAGGCGCGGTCGACGCTGTTTCCCGCGCCGAGGTTGAGCTCCTGGGCGCGGAAGCCGGCGACCGCACGGGTCGCCATGGGGATCCAGCTCCAGAGCGACCACTGACCCCCACCGCGCTCGGTGTAGGCGTAGCCCGGGTCGTTGGGCCAGTTCTCTGGGCGCGAGAGGTCCTCGGCGCTCATCTCGGGCGACGGGGGCCAGATCGCGTGCGCGCGAGGCGCGAAGAGTGTGGTGGCCAGTGTGGCCGTGGCGACGAAGGAGCGCAGTCGGAGCAGACGCATACCCGATCGGGTATCACAGTCCGCCGGGTGGGCGCGCGGGGCTTCTCAGCCGCGGTGCGCTTGGGGTACATCCATCACCCGCTGGAGAGGAGCGGCACCCCCGATGGTTGATTCCGACCGCAACGCGCAGGCGAGGTTTCTGGACGCCCTGAAGGACAAGTCGCTCCAGAGCGCGGTGGACATCCTCGAGGGCATCCACGACGGCAAGGAGGCCCTCAACCACGCGGCCCGCGCCGCGGAGGCCAGCGGATCGCCCATCGCCCCGCTCATCCCCAGGATGGGCGACGTGCGGCGCGTCAGCGAGCTGCTCTTCGACGTGGCCCGCCTCCAGGTCGACGCCCTCGACAAGCTCTTCGGGCTGCACGGCAAGCACACGAAGCACCTGGAGGAGCGCATCGGCGAGGCGATCGGCTTCCCGCTGAGGGGCAACCGCTCCGAGGTGCTCGACGTGGTGATCCCCGTGCAGGCCGTGGAGGCCGACCGGAGGGAGCGTCCCTCGGACGGGGAGAGCACCCGCTACTGCGAGATCCACCGGCAGTTTCGGGTGAGGAACCTCACCGAGAGCGAGTGGCCCCCGGGGCCCGCGGCGACGCCCGTCAGGCTGAGCTGGAGCCGCGAGCCGAAGATCGATCGGGACGCGCTGCGGGTCGACGTGCTGCGCGACCCGGCGAGGACCGCGAAGGAGGCCGTGCTCCCGCTGCGGGTGAGAATCCGCTGGAACCCGGGCGCCCTCGACAAGATGGACCCCGCCGCCGTGGCCTCCGGGCGCTACGAGCTGGAGGGCCCCGACGGCCGCCTGGCGAAGGCCATCGAGCTGGTGCTGCGCTTCGATCCCTCGCCGGGCTGAGCCCTTCAGCTTCCATGAGCGACGAGGGACCGGTGTTCGAGGCGCGTGAGGAGGACGGACTCTTCGCGGCCCTGCGCCAGGCGCAGGCGCTGATCGTGCGTTACCCGGTGGCCGCGCAGGCCCTCTTCGCCGCCGCGGTGGCCGAGGGGCGGGCGTACTCGGCGACCCCGGAGGGAGCGGCGCTGAGGGAGCGTTTGAAGGGCTCCGAGCTCATCCGCCGGGGCAGGGTGGTGTGGGAGGTCGGGACGCTCAACGTGCTGGAGGAGGAGCCCTCCACCATCCTCCCCTCGAAGGTGATGGACGCGCTGGCCAGGGCCGCGACGGTGCCCGACCTCGAGCCGATGCTCACCCGGCTCTTCGGCGTTCACCCGGGCGACGACGGGACGTGAGCCGCGCCACCGAGACGCAGCGCCACGGCGACGAGTTCACCGAGCGCAACGCCTGGCTGCACCTGCTGCTGGGCCTGGAGTCCTGGGGCCTGCGCCTCGACGCCCTCCTCGACGCGTACGCGACTCCCTCGTCGCCCGCCGCCGGGGAGGAGCGGCCCTCGGACGATCGGCTCCTCGACTTCGTGCTGGGCCTCGCGTCGATGAGGTCCACGCTGCGCCGCCACCTCGCCGCTGCCGCCGCTGCCGCGGGCGAGGCCGACGCCTCCGCGAGCTCCGATCGCCCCTCGAAGACCGAGGGGTGGCTGCGGTGAGCCCCTTCGACAAGGCCGTCGCGGACACCGACTGGCTGCGGCGCTCTCCCGCCTCGCGAGGGGGCGCCGGGGGGCACAAGGAGTGGTGGCACTTCTGCGTCTACGCTCCCGGCGTCGACGTGCTGGTGAACCTCAGCCTGGTCGACGACGTGAGGGAGGGCGCCCCGCGGGGCCATGAGTTCGCCCGCGTGGTGGTGCTGGTGAGGGAGCGGGAGTGGGACGGCGACGTCGAGGTCTTCGAGGCCCACGAGGTCGAGGCCCCGGGGGGCGGGTTGCAGATGCGCTTCGGCGACAACCGGGTCGCCTTCGAGGACGGGCGGTACGTCATCGAGGTGCGGCTGCGGCGGCGTCCCATCGCGGTGTCGCTGGTGCTCGAGCCCGGGTGCGTGCCCTCGCTGGCCAACAACATCCGGCTCGACCCGGGGCCGCCCATCAACTGGCTGGTGCTGCCGCGCATGGTCGCGAGCGGAACGCTCCGGCTGGGCGACCGGGTGGTGCCGGTCGAGCGGGCGCGCGCCTACCACGACCACAACTGGGGGCACTTCGCCTGGGGACGGGACTTCGCCTGGGAGTGGGGCTACGGGCTGCCCGAGGAGGAGGGAAACCCCTGGAGCATGGTGTTCGTGCGGCTCTCCGACCGGGCCCACGCTCGGACGTACATGCAGGCGCTCTTCCTCTGGCGAGGGGCTTTACAGCACCGGGTATTGCGCGCGGCGGACGTGACGGTGGAGCGGGTCGGGCTCCTGCGGGCGTCGAGGGTGTTCAAGCTGCCGAGGGCGATGGCGCTGGTGGCGCCGGGGACGGTGACGGACGTCCCGAGGGCGCTGGAGGTGACCGCGCGCGGCGACGGCGACGAGGTGCGCTGCCGCTTCGAGGCGGAGGACGTGGCCGCGGTGGTGATCCCCAACGACCACGACCCGGGGGTGACGGTGATCCACGAGGTGAGCGGGGTGGTCACCGTCGAGGGCCGGGTGCGCGGGGAGCGGGTGGCGATGCGGGGCCGGGCGATCTTCGAGTTCCTCGGGGCCTGAGGGGAGCTGACATGGGCGCGCGGAGGATGCCGTTTCGGGGATGGGTGGGCCGAGGGCTGCGGACGCTGCTGCGCGAGCTCCCGTGGGCGCACGCGCGGATGGCCGCGGCGCTCGGGGCGCGCGAGGTGGAGATCACCGTCGACGGCGAGGTGGTGGCCGTGGAGAGCGACGGGGAGCGGGTGTGGCTGCGCGACGAGCCGGGCGCGCCGTCGGTGACGCTGCGCACCACGCGACGGGAGATCGTGGCGATGGCCGAGGCCGAGCGCTCGCTGGTGAGCTCCGTGCTGCTGGGCGAGACGGTGCTGCGAGGGCGCGTGGAAGACCTCGCGGCCTTCCATGACGGGCTGCTGGAGTTTCTTCGGGGAGCGGTGCGGAGCCCGTCGTTTCCGGGCTTGATGGACGCGTTTGGACGCGAGGTTGTATCTAGCGACGCGGAGAGGGAGGCAGCGAGCGGATGAGCGACAAGTCGAAACCAGAACCGACCCCGGTGATCTGGGTCTTCGGGGGCGGCATCACCGGATTGACCGTGGCCCACGAGTGCATCGAGCGCGGCTACGACGTGTACCTGGTCGAGCCCTCGGAGGACTCCTGGGAGGCCCACCTGCCCGCGGTGGGCGGCGTCGCCCGCACCCAGTGGGCGTACATCCCGAGCGGCGAGGAGGCCGACGCGCCCGGAGGGCCGATCACCCGCGCGCTGCCCTTCGTGCGGCACCCGGCCTTCGACTACACCGAGAAGGAGGTCATCGGGCTCGCGGCCGCGCTCCCGCGTGACGACGGGGAGACCGGCTGGAAGGAGGTGAAGCGCTCGCTCGCCGACTTCTCCAAGCGCCTCATCGCCGCGACGCGAGGCGCCGGGTACCAGAGCCTGACGGTGGCGCTCACGGCCCCGCTCCCGAGGCCGGTGGAGTCCGAGAAGGGGGCCGCCATCGAGCCGAGCGACGAGGCGATCGGGGCCGCCGTGCGGGTGCGCGCCGCGATGGCCGTCGAGCTCCACTCGCGGCTCGATTTCGCCAGCGAGGAGACGGACATCCTGCGCGTCGAGGGCATGTCGGGCTTCCGCTTCGAGGTGCGGGTGAAGGGGCGCGGCATCGTCCCTGGGGAGCACGGCTTCCGGTACTTCCCCGGCTTCTACCGCCACCTCTTCGACACCATGCGCCGGACGCCGGTGCTGCAGCGGGGCGACGACCGCTTCGGCGCGGCGCTGCGCACGGTCTTCGACAACCTGGTCTCCACCGAGGCGACCTGGCTGGTGGTCAACCAGCAGCGCACCGGCAAGGACGGCAAGCCCGAGGAGGTCGAGCGGCTGGTGAACTTCCCCCGCCGCCCGCCGCAGTCGATTCAGCAGACGCTGACGCTGCTGGAGAGCTTCGTGCGCGAGCTCGGCTACGGCGCCCAGGACGTCACCCGGCTGAGCACCCGGCTCTTCCAGTACATGACCAGCAGCACCGAGCGCCGCGCCGGGGAGTTCGAGGACCTCACCTGGTGGGACTTCATCGAGGGCGAGCGCTTCAGCGAGGTGTGCCGCAAGCACATGGAGCTCGGCCCCGAGGTGCTCGGGGCGATGACCGCGAGCGAGAGCGAGGCGCGCACCCAGGGCAACTGCGTGACGCAGCTGCTCATCGACCAGCTCTCCGGGCGCAAGCTCACGGACGCGACGCTCAACGGCCCGACCTCCGTGGCGTGGTTCGACCCGTGGCGCGACTACCTCGTGTACCGCGGGGTGAAGTTCATCCGGGGGAAGCTGGTGGACTTCGAGCCGCCCTCGTCGGACGCCGAGCTGCACCGCCCCGGGGTGCTGCTGCCCAGGGTGATCGTCGACGGCCACACGATGTCGCCGGACAACTTCGACACCGGGCTGCGGCCGCACTTCTTCGTGGTCGCGGCGCCCCTCACCGCGATGCTCGACGCGCCGGAGTTCAACCTCACCGCGAAGGAGCTCGACTGGGGGATGCACGGCGAGGTCGACGTCCCCGAAGACCGGCTGCAGCCCGCGGCGTCGCACGTCGGCTACGGGCTCGCGCGGAAGTTTCGCGCCGCCCTCGACCGGGTCCCCGACGTCGCCGACGCGCCCCAGTTGAAGCTCGCCAGCGACTTCGACGCCCTCAACGACTGGCAGAAGCGCCTGGCGGACTCCGAGACCGGGCGCGACGTCGGCCTCGGGCCGCTGCGGCACCTCACCGGGGTGCAGTACCTCTTCGACACGAACATCCAGTTCGGCCAGGAGCACACGCTCTACATGGACGCCCCGTGGCGGCTGTCGTCCATCTCCCAGGCGCACTTCTGGCGGCGGCGCCCGACGGGCATCCACGGCTACCGGGGCATCGTCTCGGTGGACATCGGATCGCTCCACCGCCCCACGAAGGTGACGATCCGCGAGGGGGTCACCGACGAACTCCCGGGGTGGCAGTGCTCCCCCGACCAGATCGCTTCCACCGTGTGGGAGCAGGTGCGGCGCAGCGTCGCCATGGACACCCAGCGCTCGCGGCGCAGCAGCCGGGAGACGCCCCGCGACGCGGCGCAGGTCTCGCCCGCGGCGCAGCGCGGGATCGACATCGAGGACAACGGGGAGCTCACGCCGAGCTGCTACCACCTCGACCAGAACATCGTGTTTCGTCGAGAGCTGCTGAGCGAGGAGGCCGAGGGCCGCCGCGCTCGCCGAGCGCCGAGGGACATCGCCAAGAACCTCTCGCCCTACCTCATCAACCGGCCCGGCGAGTGGAAGCTGCGCCCGGGGCGGCTCCACGATGCGGACCATCGCCACGACGGCTACGAGCTGCAGAACGGCGCGTGGATCCTCGCCGGGACGTACATGAAGACCTTCACGCGGCTCACGACCATGGAGGCGGCCAACGAGTCGGCGCGCCACGCCGTCAACGCCGTGCTCCACGCCTCGCGCGCCCCGGGCGACCGCTGCATGATCTGGGACCCCGAGGAGTGGGAACTCCCCGACTTCGCGGCGCTGCGAGCGATCGACAGCAAGCTCTACAAGGACGGCTATCCGCACATGGTGGAGATCCTCGGGCTCGACTCGATCCCCGAGGCGCTGCTCCCGCAGGAGCTGAACGTGCGATCGGAGGAGAAGCGATGACGCCCCGACAGGACATCGACACCACAAGGCTCACCGAGGCGGTCAACGCGCTCCAGGACGCGCTCGGACAGGTCGGCACCGACGCCTCCGCGCTCGATCGCATCGGCGCCGACGACTTCCTCGAGACCATGCGCCTCAACGGAAGGCAGACCACCCGGCCGGAGGTCGTCGCGATCCTCGACGCGCCATCGGGCTACACCCAGCGCCGTCGCATCGTGCTCATCGGCGTGCGCACCTCACCGAAGCGCTTCGACGCGGCGACCCGCTCGGCGCTGGGGAGGCACATCAACACCGTGCTCGACTACGAGCTCCCGGTGGTGCTCCACCGCTGGGCCTTCGACCAGGTGATGGACGCCTGGCTGGGGGAGATGCAGCTCTCGGCCTCGGCGGTCATCTCCGTGCAGCGCTCGCTGCTGATGGTGTACGGCGACCTGATGGTGCGCGTCGGCAAGGTGGTCTCCGACCCTCGCGCGCAGATGGTCTCGCTCCGGGAGCAGACCGTGCTCAACCCCGATCAGGACGACGCTCACTTCGTGCTCCCCAGGCACTCCAGCCACCACCTGGTCGGCTGAGCTCGCTCCGTCAGCCCCAGAGCAGCGCCCGCCGCAGCGCGCTGAGGTCCGCGACGCCCTCCCGCTCGGCCCAGGCGAGCACCTCCTCCGGAGCGGCGCTCGGCTCCCTGCGGTCGAGCGCGTCGAGCTCCCAGGTGAGCATCGCCCGGTGCGCCGCCATCCCCGCCTTCGCGAAGCCCTCTCGCGCCCTCACGAACTCCACGCGGGCGAGGTCGGGTCGGCCTGCGCGCAGCCCGTGACCGGCGCGTAGCAGGGCCGCGGTGGGCGCCGCGAAGGCGAGCGGGCAGCGCGCGATGCGAGAGGCGGCGTCGTCGGCCAGCGTGAGGAGCCGCACCCGGGTCCAGGCCCTTCTGGCGATCGAGGTCATGCGCCCGGCGCAGGCGAGCGCCGCCCTCGCGCGGAGCTGGAGCAGCTCGACCCCCGGCACCTCCAGCCGGAGAAACTGCGCGGCCTCGAGCGCGGGCCACTCGGACTCGATGCGCTGAAACGCCCCCCACCCGTCGCCCCGAGCGAGGTCGGCCTGCGTCGCCGCGATGAGGTGGGAGTAGCGCTGGAGGTGGAAGCTCCCGGGCAGCCACGTCGAGCGGGCGCGCTCGGCCAGGGCCTGCCAGGCGTCGAGGCGCCCGGAGGCCACCCAGTGCAGCCCGTGCTGGCCCACGGAGTACCCGCCGAGGGCGAAGCGGTCGCCGTTGGCCTCGGCCTCGTTGAGGGCCTCGGGAAGCCGTCGGCCGAGCTCGCCGAAGCGCCCCATCAGGGCCAGCGACGAGAGGGCGTAGATGCGCGACGTGGCGGTCTCCCAGGCCACGCCGCGGCACTCCCGGGTGTAGACCGCGAGCGCGGCGTCGCAGCGGTCGAAGGACGAGGCCCAGTCGGCCCGGAGCCACGCCGCGGTGCCCTCGGCCATCAGCGACCAGGCCTGGTCGTAGGGGCGGCCGGTCTGCGCCGCGAGGCGCGCGGTCTCGGCGAGGAGCTTGCGGGAGCGGTCGCGGAAGAAGCTGCCGCCCAGGGACGACTCGCAGGTGGCCTCGTAGCCGAGCGCCCGTACGGCGCGGGAGGGGTCGCCGAGGTCGAGCGACTCCAGCAGGTGCTGCACGCCCATCGCGTCGGCGAGCGCGGGCTGCACCATGGAGAGCGCGGCGCAGGCGGTCCAGAGGGCGTCGAGGCGCTGCGGAGAGACCGGGGCGCGGCGGCCGCGGAGGAAGAGCGGGCCGAGCGAGCGGGCGAGGAAGCGCGTGCGGCCGGCCAGCGAGGCGAGGGTGGCCGCGCGAGGGGAGCTCGGCAGCGAGACGCCCACCGCGTCGAGCACCACCCGCATCACCCGAAGTCCCTCCTCGTAGCGCCCGGAGAACAGGAACTGCTCCGCCGCCCTCCGCCGCAGGTCGAGCACGTCGCCCGCGGTGGCGTCGCTCGCGCTGTCCGCCGCGCGCACGAAGGCCTCCGCCGCGTCGCCCCCTCGGCCGCACGCCACCAGCGCGTCGGCGCGACGTCGCCAGAGATCGGAGATCGAGGCGTCCGCCGGGGGGTGGGCGAGGGCGACGCCGTAGAGTCCGGCCGCCCGGTCGAAGGCCAGCGCCTGCTCGGCGCGCTCGGCGGCGGCCACCGCGAAGGCCGCCGCGCGCACCGGCTCGCCGGCGCCCTCGAGGTGCATCACCAGCGCCTCCGGGTCGGCCTCCGGGGAGCTCATCATCGCCTCGGCGACGCGCAGGTGCGTCGAGCGCTTGCGGTCGGCGGGGCAGGCCTCGAGCACCGCGGCGCGCACCCGGTCGTGCCAGGGCTCCACGAGCTCGTCGTCGGCCGACCCGGTGGTGCGCCCGAGGCGCATCTCCCCGAGGCGCAGCAGCGCCCGACGCGCGTGGCCGCCCACGCCCGAGGCCTTCACCAGCAGGGCTCGGGGCAGCGGGCGGCCCGCGACGGCGACGAACTCCAGCAGGGTGCGCTCGGCGGAGTGCAGGGCGTCGAGGCGCTCTCCGATGACGTCCGACAGCCGGAGCCTCGCGACGGCCTCGGGGGGGAGCTCCCGCGCCCGGCGGCAGAGCTCGGTGAGGTAGTACGGCGTCCCCCCGGACTCGGTGAGCAGCACGTCGAGGTCGACCTCGCGCTCGCCGAGGATGCGCCGGGCGAGGGCGCGGGCGTCCGCGTGGCCGAGGGGCTCGATGGAGAGCGCCGTGTGGGCGCCCGGAGGGAGCGAGCGCCCGAGCGCCTCGACGGCGGCGACCATGGAGCTGGCGCCGCCGAGCTCGCGCTGCCAGCTCGCGATCACCAGCGCACGCGGCGCGTCGGGGCTCAGGAGCAGCGCGCGCAGCAGCGCCACGCTGTCCTCGTCGGCCCAGTGGGCGTCGTCGATCCAGAGCACCAGGCGCACCGAGGCGCCGAGGCGGGTGAAGACGCTGCGCAGCGCGGCGAAGGCCCTGCGACGGGTGGCGCGCGGGTCGTTGCTGGTCGCGCCCTCGTCGCCGTGCGCGAGGTCGAAGCCCGTCACCCGGGCGAGCACCGGGAAGAGCCGGAGGAGGTCGCGCAGGTCGGCCGGGCGGAAGGCCGCGGCCCCGTCGCCGAGGCGGCGGAGGTGGCGGCTGAGCGCGTCCACGAGGCCGTCGAAGGCCTTGAAGCGCACGGACTCCCGAGGCTGGCAGCGGCCCCGAAGGATCACCGTCCCGGCCTCGGCCTCCATCGTCGCGAGGAAGCGCCGCAGGAGCTCGGTCTTGCCGACGCCCGAGACGCCCTCGACGGTGACCAGCGAGAGGCCGACGGCGTCCACCTGCGCGGCGCCTTCGCGCAGCGCCTCGAGCTCTCGCTCGCGCCCGAGGAAGGGGGCCTCCGCGGGCACGAGCATCCGCAGCGACGAGCGCGGCGTGGGCGTCTCGTGGAGCATCTGCAGGATCTCTCCCACCCCGGGCCTCGCCGCTGGCTGCGGCTGGAGCAGCGCCTTCACCAGCGCGTCGAGCCGGGCCGGGATGCCGGGCACGCGCTCGGCGGGGGAGGGAGGGCCGTGGCGCTGCTGATCGAGGATCTCCGCGACGGTTCCGCGGTAGGGGAGGGTGCCGGTGAGGGCCTCGAAGAGGAGCACGCCGAGCGCGAACCAGTCCGAGGCGGGCGTGAGCGAGGCGCCCTCGAGCTGCTCGGGGGACATGTAGCGCTGCGTGCCGTAGGACGCCGCGGAGGGGTCGACGGCGGCCTCACGCCACGCGAGGGCGAGGCCGAAGTCGAGCACCACCGCGCGCCCCTCCCAGGTGACCATCACGTTGGAGGGCTTGAGGTCGCGGTGCAGCCTGCCCTCGTCGTGGAGCGCCGCGATGCCCGCGACGACCTGCGGGAGCACCGCGTCGAGGCGAGCGATCCCGTCGGGGGGAATGCCCGGCCCGGTGGCGGTGGTGCCGTCGCCCCAGAGGTGCTCGAGGACGCCGGTGCCCTCGATGACCTCCATGGTGAAGAACGACTGCTCGCCGTCGACGAAGAGCTCGTGCAGCTCGACCAGGTTGGGGTGCGAGATGCCCGTGAGCGCGCGAAACTCCTCCTTCAGGTGGTAGAGGTCGTCGCCGGAGGGGCGGCGTACGGTCTTGAGCGCCACCACGCGCGCCGACTCGGCGTCGTAGGCGCGGTACACGACGCCCATTCCCCCTTTGCCCAGCACATCGATCGCACGAAAGCGCGTGGTCGTCGGAAACATCGGCCGAACCCCCCGGGGGCCCTACGGCGAGACCATGCGGAACATCGGGCCCATGGTGACCTTCAGCGAGGTGATCCGATAGAAGAGCTCGCCGTCGATCACGGGGGTCATCTCGTCGCCGTCGCGGCAGGTGATCTCCAGGGTCTTCGCGGGGCCGTCGTAGGCGTTGGCGAGGAGGTGGTTGACCGAGCGTCCCGTCATCAGCCCAGGGAACACCCTGGCCATCTCCGCGGCGCTCACGTCGCCCGCGTGGACGTGCATCTGCGAGCCGTCGGCCTTGGGGAAGACCCGCATGATCTCCGCGAGGTTGAGCGGCAGCGAGGAGCAGTTGAGCGCCGTGTGCGTGAGGATGGGCCGGCCGTTCTCGCCCCGCAGCGCGGCGCCGTCGATCTGCACCTCGGCGCGCAGCGGGCGGAGGTAGTCGTCCTCCGCGCGGCGCAGCACCTTGGGCTTGAGCGACGCGAGCGGCCCGGCGAACGCGCTGCGCATCGCGGCCGCGCCGAAGGCCGAGGCGATGTGCCGGGCGATCTCCGCGGGGCCGTGCTTCCCTTCGCCGCGGTAGAGCGGGCCGTAGAAGTTGGCGCCGTAGCCCGCGAGCGCCGTGCCGAAGCCGTAGCGACGAAACTCCGTGGGCTCGTCGCCGTAGACCACCTGCCTGCCCTGAAGTAGCAGCGAGGGGACGTTGCGGACGGCGGGCTCGCGGCGCTCGGCGACCTTGTCCGCGAGGCGCCCGACGAGGGTGAGCGGGTCTCCGTCGAGCTCCAGGTACTTGGCGACGAAGTCCACGGAGCCGCCGCCGGTGGGCATGTACACCGCGGCCTCCGCGGCGCGGGCGGCGCCGAAGAAGCGCACCGCCTCGTTGATCATCCAGTGCAGCGCGCCGTCGCCTCCGTCGGCGATCCAGTAGCGACGCCCCTCGGCGGCGAAGGTCTTGAGCGCGGGGATGATGGCGTCGACGGAGGGGGTCTCGATGACGCGCCCGCGCTTGCCGAGCACCTTCTCGAAGCGCGCGACGCGCCCCCGGCGGTGGCGGTTCTTGCGGGAGTTGGGGTTGATGATGAGGCCGATCATGGCGTCGGGGCTTCGCTCGGGGTGGAGACAGGTGGCAGCGTCGGCTGCGGCGACGGCAGCACGACGATCTGGTTCGCCGGGGTCCATACACCCTCGGGTAAGGCGGGTGCTCGACCGAGCGGGCCCTCGGCGATGATGAACTCGATGCGTCGGTTGCGGGCGCGGGTGACCTCGTCGTGCGCGCGGTCGAGCGGCGCGGTGTCGCCGAAGCCCACGGGCTCGAGGCGGCCGGTGGAGACGCCCCGCTCGACGAGGAAGGCCACGACGCTCTGCGCGCGCCGGAGCGAGAGCGAGAAGCCCTCGCGGCGGGTGCCGCGGTCGTCGGAGTGGCCCTCGACGCGCAGCCGCCGGATCTCCGGGTGCGCCACGAGGAAGTCGCCGAGCTCGGTGAGGATGGGGTTGAAGAGCGGCGGCACCTGCCAGCGCCCGACGGCGAAGTACACCCGCTGGCGCAGCCGGATCTCGTTGCCGTTCCACTCGATGCGCTCTCGCGAGCCGGGGAGCTCGTCGGGGCAGCCGTCCTCCTCCTCGTAGCCGTTGACGGTCTCCGGCGCGCGGGGGCAACGGTCCTCCGAGTCGGGGAGGTTGTCGTTGTCGTCGTCGAGGTCGGGGCAGCCGTCCTCGTCCTCGAAGCCGTCGTGGTCCTCGACCACCAGCGGGCACTGGTCGAGCGAGTCGGGCACGCCGTCGTAGTCGCCGTCCGGCTCGTTGCCGAGGCCGATCACCACCAGCCGCCCGCGGCGCGTCACCGGCGTCGGGAAGGGGCGGATGAAGATCGAGAGTCCGAGCGAGAGGTAGTGCGCGTCGTCGGCGTCCATGCCGACGAGGTCGTCGGGCTGGACGATGTGCGAGTAGCGCACCACCGGGCCCATGAAGAAGTAGCGCGTGAGCTGAAACTCCCAGCCGAAGCCGAAGTCGAACGCGAAGCGCTGGTTGAAGCCCGAGGTGGCGAGCCCGGCGTTGAAGTCGACGAACATCCTCCCCTCAGGGCGCACGGTGCGCGGCTCGAAGCGCACCCCCAGCATGAAGTTGGTGTTGAGCGAGGTGGGCAGGGTGCGGGAGGGGAAGATGCCCTCCAGGGCGGAGATCTGCAGCGACACCGGGTCGACGATGGTCAGCCCGAGGAAGGCCCTCGCCAGGACGCCGGTCGCGTAGTGGTCGTTGACCGCGGTGGAGCCGACGAGCATCGCCACGGAGCCTTCGCCGCGGAGCGAGATGCGCCGCTCGAAGGGATAGGCGAGCGCCTCCTCCGAGCACAAGGCGACGCCCACCGTGGTGAGGAGTGCGCCGACCAGGAGACGCGACCGACGAGCCGACACCCCGGCGTTGTATCACCGATATGCACCAGACCGCGTGACGAACCCCACCCTCATCGGGTTGTATAGGTCCAACATGGTCGCTCGAAGCAGGCGTTGGATCGCGCTCGGATGTCTTGTGGCAGGTTGTTCGCCGGTGCCGGGAGGGATGTTCGGCGAGGTGCGGGTAGACGGAGGCCAGGACGACGCCGACCTGACCTACGACGTCTCCCCGGCGCTCGACGTGGTGGTCCCCGTCGATCGCGGCGTGGTCGACATCCCCCGAGACAGCGGAGCCGCCGTCGACCTCGGGGTGCCGGACGTCGGGACGCCGGACGTCGGGGCGCCGGACGTCGGGGTGAGGGACGCGGGGGTGAGGGACTCCGGCCCTGCGGACTCGGGCGTGAGGGACTCCGGCCCTGCGGACACGGGAGCGCGCGACGTCGGCGTGCCGGACGCCGGTGCGCCGGGCGTGGTCGACACGCTCCCCGCCGAGGGCCCGGCCCTGCCCGCGTGGGACCGGGCCACCGTGGCGCACGTCCGGGAGGTGCGGGCGCGCGGCGCGGCGATGGGCAACCGTCTCGCGGTCTTCGCGAAGATCGGCGACTCGATCACCGAGTCGGGGAGCTTCCTCTCCGACGTGGGCTTCGGCTGGGGATCGGTCGGGACCTACGGGGCGCTCGACCCGACGATCCAGACCTTCCGGATGGCCGCGCTGCCGCCGCAGGACGGCCAGGCCCGCAACTCCTTCAACCGCGCCAGCGTGTGCGCCACCGCGGGGTGGACCACCGACGACGCCCTCAACGGCGGCAGCGCCTCGCCCCTCCGTCGCGAACTCACGGCGATCCGTCCCGCGTGGGCGATCGTGATGTACGGCACCAACGACATCGACCGGAGCACCACCGCCCGCTTCGCCACCAACCTCAACACCATCGTCGACATCGCCGAGGAGGGGGGCACGGTCGTGGCGCTCAGCACGATCCCCGACCGCAACGACGGCACCGGGCCGGCGGCCGCCGCGCTGCGCTTCAACGACACGATCCGCTCGATCGCGTCGGCGAGGCACGTCCCGCTGCTCGACTACTGGGCCTCGCTCCAGTCGCTGCCCTCGCACGGGGTCTCGTCCGACCGCATCCACCCGTCGGTGTACGTGACCGGCGGCAGCACCGAGCCGGCGTACTTCACCGAGGCGGGGCTGCGCTACGGGTACAACATGCGCAACCTCACCGCGATCCAGATGCTGGACCGGATGCGCAGGCTGCAGTGATCGGGGGGCGTAACGACGGGAGGGAGCGCCAGGGCCTCGTAGGCCCCGGCGACTCGGGAGGAGTGCGGAACTACGGCGCGGTGAACACGCCGATGGTCAGCAGGTAGCTGGCCACGACGCTGTTGAACCCACGGACGCAGACGGTGTAGTTGCCGGCGGCGAGGCCGCGCGCAGCGGCCGTCACGCTGGGGTTGAGCGTGCCGCAGAGACCGCGGCCGTTGCTGTCGTCCGCGCCGGCGATCTGGACGCCCGCCGGGTTGAACAGGTCGATCACGGGGTCGGCGGTCGGCATGTCGCCCGTCGGGCACGAGACCGCGGTGGAGAGGTTGGTCTCCGCGAAGATCGAGCCGCCCGCCGGGACGGTGACGCCGAAGCAGTCACGGTCCATCGAGGACGCCATGCCCGAGTAGATGCGAGTGGCCGTGATCGGCGCCTGCGCCATCGCGGGGGCGTTGTTGGGCTCGGTCTCCGCGGTGGCGGTCATCGAGCAGGTGCCCGCGGTCGGCGTGGTGGGGAGGCAGGCGGTACCCATCGCGCAGCGGTCGCCAGCGAAGCCCACGACGCACGCCGCGGCAGCCGCGACCGTGCGCACGCAGAGCCCGTCTTCCATGGGGTCGGACGCGCTGCAGTCGAGTCCGGTGTCGCAGCGCGGCGCAGCGGCGCGGCAGGCAGTGCCCGCGGCGGTGCCGGCGGCGCGGCAGGTGCCCATGGCGGCGCCAGGCGTCGTGGCGACGCAGCTGCCGCCCGTGGCGCAGACCGTCGTGGTGTTGCTCGGCTCGCAGGCGCCGCCAGCGGCGACGACCGTGCGGCAGACGCCGGACGCAGAGCAGGCGAGCATGCCGTCGCAGCGCGGCTCGGTCGCGCGGCAGGCGGTGCCGGCGGCGGAACCGGCGGCGCGGCAGGTGCCCATGGCAGCGCCCGGCGTCGTCGCGACGCAGGTGCCGCCCGCGGCGCAGACGGTGGTGGTGTTGGCGGTCTCGCAGGCGCCGTCGACGGCGACGATGGTGCGGCAGACGCCGGACGAGGAGCAGGAGAGCGCGCCGTCGCAGCGCGGCTCGGTCGCGCGGCACGAGCCGCCGGCGGTGCCAGCGGCGACGCAGGTCGAGGCGCCGTTGCGGGTCACGCAGCTGGAGCCCGTGGCGCAGATGTTCATCACGCGCAGGGGGTCACACGCGGCACCCGCGGCGACCGAGGTGCGGCAGCGCGACGAGGTCGAGGTGACCGCGCCGCTGCAGACCAGGGCGCCGTCGCAGGCCATGCCGGTCGCGCGGCAGGCGCCGTTGAGGGCGCCGTCGGCGGTGCAGGTGCCCGTCATCGCGCCGGTGGCGCCGACGCAGATCGATCCGGCGGCGCAGACGTTGGTCTGCCCGGCGGTGTCACACATGCCGCCGACGGCGACGGTGGCGACCTCGGTCACCGAGAGCTCGAAGGTGCCGGTCGAGGTGGTCGCGCTGCCGTAGCCCGCGACGATGATGAAGATCGGGGTGCCCGCAGCGACCGGCGCCGAGGTGACGAAGCGCGACGACAGGCCGCGCGGGTCGTTGCCGCTGTCGTCGTCGCAGCCCAGGTTGCCGGTGCCCGCGTCGCCGACGCTCGGCGCGCAGGTGCTGAGCGCCCAGGCGACGGTGTCGAAGCCCACCGGCATGGTGCCGGCGTTGTCGGTGGAGATCGCGAGGCGACCCGCCGCGGTGGGCGTGTAGCGGAAGGCGACCTGGCCCACGGTGTTGCTCTGGCAGGACGCGCGGAGCGTGCCGTTGCGCGGGGTGGTGGTGTTGCTGCGGGTGATGCGGGTGGTGGCGCCCGAGCGAGTGCCGGCCATGTTGAGGTCGATGACGCTCGCCGCGGCGCAGGGGTCGACCGCGGGGCCCGCGTCGGCGGGGCCGGTGTCGGTGGCGGGGCCACGATCGCCCGTCGGGCCGGTGTCGGTGGCGGGACCGGTGTCGGTGGCGGGGCCGGTGTCCATCGAGCCGCCCGTGTCGGTGGGCGTGCCGGCGTCAGGACCGCGGTCGGTCGGGGTCCCGTTGTCGGTGGGGTTGCCGGTGTCGACGGGGTTGCCCGAGTCGATGATGTTGTTGTTGCCGGCGGGGTCGGAGCACGCGGCGAGGCCACTGCCCAGCGTCGCAAGGAGAAGAACCAGGGAACTTGAAGACCGCATCGCTACCTCGTGTGTGCATCGCGGCACCCAACCGCGAATATAGGGTCGCGATGTCCCATGCCTGCGGCATGGAGGTCAAGGCTGCTCTCCGGGGCTGTTCAGCGTGCTGGAAGGGACGATGAAAGAGTGGAAGGGGGGGTGAGTGCGCTACTCGGCGTCGGCTGGGGCTGGGGCTTCGACGGTGGGTCGCGCGTCGCCGCGGTCGGCCGCTCCGGCCTTCTGGTAGGGGATGCCCTGGAGGCGCCGGAGCGTGGTGACCGAGCGCCACTGCAGGTAGGCCTTGTTGAAGGCGACGGACTCCACCGGGTCGAGGAAGGGGTTCTTCGCGCCGCTGAAGAAGACCAGGAAGAGCACCTGCTCGGCGACGCTGACCGGACACCCCTCCAGCCGGATGAAGGGGTCGTCCTTGTGGCGGCGGAGCTTCGCGAGCACCGAGGCCATCTTGGCGAAGATGTCGTCGTGCTTCGCGACGTGCGGGTCCTTCGTCGCTCGGTCTTTGTAGACGGAGCGGAGCTGCACGACCTGATCGTGGAGCCTGCCCTCCCAGGCGGCGCAGTCGCCGATGAAGATGACCTTCTCTCCGGGCGCCGCGTCGATGGGTCCCTCGTAGGCGCCGAACACCACGTGGACCCGCGGCATCTTGGTGTCCGTCTGGGCGTCGAAGAGCCGGATGATCTCGATGGCCTCCTCGATGGCGCCGGGGCAGCCGCCCCAGCAGTAGTCGGTCTTCTCTCCCTCCGGGGGCGGTCCCGCGTAGGCCGTGATGTGCGTGCCCTCGAAGTACTTCTCCACCCGGATCAAGCCCACCTTGAAGCCCTTCGCGCGGGCGCGGGCCTCCTCGAAGGTGACGTCGCCCTCGATGCGGATGCTCGCGAGGTCCACCGGGCCGAAGCCTCGCTCGTGGGCGAGGCGCAGGTGGTCGACGGTCATCGGGTCGACCCCGATGAGGTGGCAGCACACCGCGTCGAAGGCGAGCTGGTTGTCGCCCATGATCACGAGGTTGAGCGGGAAGGGCACCGGCGTGAGCATCCGGCCTTCGCCCGCGGTGATCGCGTCGATGGCGATGAACTCCGGCTGGATGATGTACTGCAGGTCGGCGATCTTCTCGTTGAGCCGGTGGTCATGGTCGATGAGCCGGTGCCGGTCGTCCTGGATCCCGATGTAGTTCTTCATCGAGAAGGTCACCGTGGTCCAGGGGTGGGCCTTGAACTTCGGGCAGTTGACGAAGAAGTCGGCCTTCGCGACGGGCTCCGGGGTGAACACGTAGTCGCGCAGCCGCGCCTCGTGCGTGAGGGGGATCTCCACCTGCGGCTCCTCCTCGAAGCAGTAGCGCTTCGCCCCCACTCGCTTGAGCATCGGGTTGTACCCGGCGCCCTCGAAGGCCCGCCGCGTCGGGATGGTGATGCCGCAGCGCTCGCCCACCGCGAGCTCGGTCATCGCCCCCTGGTCGCGGTCTTGAAGGGCGCGCAGCACGCCCTCCACGAACTCCGGGCGGGTGTACGCGTGCTTGAAGAGCTCGCCCGCCGACACGATGTTGGGCTTCACCAGCGTGCGGCCCCTCGGCCGTAGCCCCAGCGTGTCGAGGCCCTCGCGGACGATGCCCCGGATGCGCTCCGGGTCGTACGCGTCGCAGTGGCGGAGGATGACCGTGGGATGGGGGTTTGGGCGCATGGGCAGGAATCTACCCCGCTCCCGCGCCGCCCGCTTGACCAGCGCCGAGGAGATTACTCCTCCCGGGGCCTGAACTCCCCGCACGAGGCCACGACCCTCCCGGCCTCCGTGGCGTCCCACCCGGGGTGCTGCGTGCGCGCCTGGTCGAGCCGCCGCCGGGCCCTCCGGCAGAGCCCGTCGCGCACGTCCGCGGTGAGCACCGCGACGAGCAGCCCCGGGTCGAAGGGCTCCTCCGGTCGCTGGAGCGCCGTGCGTCGCGCGTGCTCCCTCAGGTCGAGCGCGAGGGCGCAGCGCACCTGACGCTCGCGGGGGTGCTCCGGATCGTCGGCGCAGTCGACCGCGCGGAGCACCGAGAGGGCGTGGGCGACGCCAGGGGCCGCGACGGCGGGCGCCCGCTCGAGGGCACGGCGGGCCTCGTCGTGGCGGTCGAGGAGCACCAGCGCCAGGGCGGCCCCGACGTAGCCCCGGGGGTGGCCCGGCAGCCGCCGCTGCACCTCGGCGAACTGCTGCTGCGCCGCCAGCGGGGCGAGCGTGCGCAGCGCCGACTCGGCCAGGGGGAGGGCCCACTCGGCGGACATGGCGCGCACCCTCGCGGCGTCGTCGCGGCCCAGCAGGAGCTGCATCCGTAGCCCGCCGGCGTCGAGCTGCGCGGGCTGGCCCGGGTGGTTGCCCAGCGCGTCGAGGAAGGAGCGCACGCTGCCGAGGCCACGCTGGTCGGCGTCGGGCAGCCCGTCGAGCAGGATCGCCGCCGCCAGCAGCACCCCGTCCATCTGCACCGCGCGGGCGTTCTGGGCGTGGGCGGAGAGCAGGGCGCGGCGCACCTCCGCGAGGGCCTCCCCGTAGCGGCGCTGCGAGGCGATGGCGCGGGCGAGCGAGAGCCTGGCGAGGGGGTTCTCCGGGTCGACGGAGACCTCGTGGCGCCAGAGGGTCAGCTCGTCGCGGAAGTGCCGGGAGTGCGCGAAGGAGAGCGCCCCGAGCGCGATCAGCAGCGCCAGCGCCGGGGAGAGCGTCGTCACCGCCGACGAGCGCCCGAGGCGCGCCAGGAGGGGTCGGGCGAGGAGCGCCGAGAGCGCGAGGTGGGGCAGGTAGAGGTAGCGATCGGCGACGAGCTGGGCGAGGCCGAGGTTCAGCGGGTTGGCCACGGGGAGGAGCGCCAGCGCGAACCAGGAGAGGTCCGCCGCGAAGGGGCGCAGCGCCGGGGAGCGACGGGCCGCGACGGCGACGCCCAGCGCCGAGAGGACGAAGGCGAGGCCGAGCGCCACGTCGCGCGTCGGGTAGACGGGCGCGCTGTGGGCGTCGAGGGCGATGCGCGACGACCAGACCGTGAGGGGCCACGGGGCGAAGGTGCGGGCGAGGAGGTGGCCCAGCGAGGCGAGCACCCGGGAGGCCGCGGCGAGGGGCGCGCCGACCTGGAGGGCGGCGTGGGGGAGCACCAGCGCGCGGAGGCCGAGCACGGCGAGCAGCACGGCGAAGAGCACCGCGGCGCCGCGCAGGTGGGGGCGGCGCTCGGAGGCCGGGCGGAGGCAGAGCGCGTCGACCGCGAGCGCGGCGGGGACGAAGGCCACGGACTCCTTGGAGAGCAGCGCGAGGGCGAAGGCGAGCGCGGCGGGGAGCGGGCGCCGCGAGGGGTCGAGGCGCAGCGCCACCAGGAGCAGCAGCGCGGCCCAGAGGTCGGGCGCGCCGGAGGCCCAGGCGACGCTCTCCGCGCGGCTGGGGTGCAGCGCGAAGGCGGCCACGGCGACGGCCGAGGCCACCGGGGCCATCGGCGAGCGGCCGTCGGGGTCGAGGCGGCGGCGGACGTGGTCGAAGGCCAGCGCGACCACCGCGAGGTGCGCCGCGAGGTTGAGCAGGTGGAAGCCAAGGGGGCCGGCGCCGAACAGGGCGCGGGTGAGGGCGTAGGCGAGGGTCACCACCGGGCGGTAGAAGTGGGCGCGGCCGGAGAGGGTGAAGCCCGCGGTGTCCCAGAAGTGACGGCCGAAGGCGTCGCGGAGGGTGCCCAGGGAGAGGGGCGCGGCGTTGGCGACGATGAGCTGGACGTCGTCCCAGACGAAGCCGTTGCGAAGGCCCGGAGCGAAGGCCAGCGCGGTGGCCAGCAGCAGGGCGGCCAGCGCCGTGCGCGCGTAGGTGCGGGAAGCCGCGGGGTCGTCCATGCGGCGGGGGAGGGTATCAGAGCGGGCGCCGCGGCGGACTTGACCCGTGGGGCGTCGAAGTCTATTGAGCCTTCAGAAATTTCTGAAAGTTCAGGGGCGAGGAAATGGAGCCTACGACCGAGAACGAAGCCGAGCTGCTGGCCGCCGATGCGATCGGCGACGTGATCGAGCACTGGGGCTTCCGCAAGGCCCTGGGGCGCACGTGGACGATGCTCTACCTGCACGGCGACGCGCTGCCCGCGGCGGAGCTCGGCGAGCGGCTGCAGATGTCCGCCGGGGCGGTGAGCACGACGCTCACCGAGCTGCAGCGCTGGGGGGTCGTGCGCAAGGTGTGGATCCCCGGGGAGCGCAGGGACTTCTTCGAGGCGGAGACGGACTTCTGGAAGATGATCTCCAAGGTGGTTCAAGAGCGGGAGCGCTTCCTGGCGGTGAGCGTGCGCGAGCGGCTGGGCCGTGCGCAGGCGGTGCTGAAGCGCACCGGGAGCGGGTCGGCCTCGAGGGCGCGCATCGAGCGCCTCGGCCGGCTGATGAACTTCGCGACCATGGCGGAGACGGTGATCGAGTCCTTCCTGGCGTCGCGCCGGGTGGACTTCGGAGAGTTCGGGAATCTGCTGGCGCTGGGTCGCCAGGTGACCGCCGCCGCGGCGGGGAAGGGTCGGAAGGGATGAACACCGTGCTCAGCACGAAGCCCGCTGCCGGGACGTTACGGCGCGTGGAGGAGGTGACCGCCCCGCACGTGGAGGACGGCCTCACGTCGCGCCTCGCTGAGCTCCGGCTCTGGATCGCCGCCGACCTGGTGGACGTCGACGCCGCGCTCGCCTCGCTGGAGCCCGGCGACACCCCGATGCACGGCGCCGCGCGCCACCTGCTCGACCTGGGCGGCAAGCGGCTGCGCCCGCTCTGCGTGGCCCTCGCGGCGAGGGCGGGCTCGGGCTTCGACCGGGCGGCGCGGGACCTCGCGGTCGCCGCCGAGCTGGTGCACAGCGCGACGCTCCTCCACGACGACGTGGTCGACCTGGGAGACCGCCGCCGCGGCGCGCCCACCTCCAGGGTGATCTACGGCAACATCGCGTCGATCTACGCGGGCGACTGGCTGCTGGTGGAGGCGCTGCGTCGCATCCGCTCGACGGGTCACCTCGACCTGCTCGACCGGGCTCTCGACACGCTCGACCAGCTCCTCGGCGCCGAGGCCCTGCAGCTCGCGCTGCGCGGCACCGTCCCGGCGAGGTCGTCGTACTTCGAGGTGGTCGAGGGCAAGACCGCGTCGCTCTTCCGCTGGGCGATGGCCGCGGGCGCTCGCGCCGGGCGCCTCGACGCCCCGGCCGCGGAGGCGATGGAGCGGTACGGGCGGCTGGTGGGCGTGGCGTTCCAGGTGATGGACGACGTGCTCGACGTGGCGGGCGACGCCTCGGTGGTGGGCAAGTCTCTCTTCGGCGACCTGCGCGAGGGCAAGATCACCTACCCCCTGCTGCTGGCGGTGGAGCGCGACGAGGTCTTCGGGCAGTGGCTCCGCGGGGTGGTGGCGGACGCCAGCGTCCACGTCGACGAGGCCATCGCGACGAGGGTCGGCGCCGCGCTCCGTGACACCGGCGCCGTGGCCGACGCCCGCGCGCTGGCGAGGTCGCTCTCCGAGGAGGCGCTCGGCTGCCTCGAGGTGGTGCCCCCCGGGCGCGCTCGCGACGCGCTCAGCGACGTCGCCGCCGCCCTCGTGGATCGCAGGAAGTAGTGGGAGCTCCCTCCATGATCATCCAGCTCGCTCCGGACGCAGACACCGACCTGGTCAAGCGCGCGCTCGTCGCCGCGGGACTCTGGGTCACCGCGCTCCATGACGGCAGCCGCCGCGTGAGCCACTTCTCGGTCTCCTCGGCCTCCTCGGCCGTCGAGGCCACCGACCTGCTGCGCATCCCCGGGGTCGCCTCGGTGGTCTCGCCCGCCTCGGCGCACCCCCGGGTGGACGCCTCGCCGTCGACGGTCGACGTCCGCGGCGTCGAGGTCGGCGGGGCCTCCCGGGTCTTCATGGCCGGGCCCTGCGCGGTGGAGTCCGAGGCCCAGATCGACGCCGTCGCGGCGCGCGTGGCCGCGGCGGGCGCCCAGCTCCTTCGGGGAGGGGCCTTCAAGCCCCGGTCGTCGCCCTACGCCTTCCAGGGGCACGGCGAGGTGGCGCTGCGCTGGATGCGCCGCGCGGCGGAGGCCAACGGGTTGCGGGTGGTGACCGAGGCGCTGGGCGAGGCCGACGTGGCGCTGGTGGCCGAGTACGCCGACCTGGTGCAGGTGGGCTCTCGCAACATGCAGAACTTCTCGCTGCTCAAGGCCATCGGCCGCACCGGGCGGCCGGTGATGCTCAAGCGCGCGATGAGCGCCACGGTGGACGAGTGGCTGCTGGCGGGCGAGTACCTGCTCGAGCACGGCGCCGCGGGGGTGATCTACTGCGAGCGCGGCATCCGGGGCTTCGACCACGCCACGCGCAACCTGCTCGACCTCGGGGCGGTGGCGCTGCTCGCGCACGTCCATCACCTCCCGGTGGTGGTCGACCCGTCGCACGCCACCGGGCGCCGCGACCTGGTGCTGCCGCTGGCGCGCGCGGGCCTCGCGGCGGGCGCCGCGGGGGTGATGCTGGAGACCCACGACGACCCGGGTCGCGCGCTCTCCGACGGACCGCAGGCGCTCATGCCGGCGGAGTTCAGCACCGTGATGGCGTCGCTCCGCTCGGGATCGGCGGAGGCGTAGCGATGACCGCGTATACCAGCCGGATCAGCGGGTTCTACCGCGGCAGCGTCGCCCAGCGCCTCGACGCGCTCTCCGAGCACGCGGGCGTCGCGGGCGAGCTTCGTAGCTTCTTCGAGGACGACGGCGGCGGGCTCTCCCTCGAGGCCGCCGACCGGATGAGCGAGAACGTCATCGGTGTGCACGGGCTTCCGCTGGGCGTGGGGCTCAACTTCCTGGTCAACGGCGTCGAGCACGTGGTGCCGATGGCCGTCGAGGAGGCCTCGGTGGTGGCCGCGGCGTCCAACGCGGCGCGGATGGTGCGCGAGTCCGGCGGGTTTCACGGCCACGCGACGGCGGCCATCATGACGGGGCAGGTGCAGTTCGACGGCGCCCCCGACCCCGAGGGCGCGGCCGCGAGGGTGATGGCCCACCGGGAGGCGATCCTGCGGCTCGGCGACGAGGCGATCCCTCGCATGGTGGAGCGGGGCTTCGGGTGCCGCGACCTCGACGTGCGGGTGCTCGACGCGGCCGAAGGGGTGCTGGTGGTGCACGTCTACGTGGACGTGGGCGACGCGATGGGGGCCAACATGGTCGACACCGTCGCCGAGGCCATCGCCCCGGCGCTCCACGAGCTGGTCGGCGGGCTCATCGGCCTGCGCATCCTGAGCAACCTGCCGTCGCGGCGCAGGGTGAGCGTGCGCTGCGAGGTCACCGACGAGGCGGTGGGCGGGGCCGCCGTCGCCGACGGCATCGCGCGGGCGAGCCGCTTCGCGTCGCTCGATCCGTTTCGCGCGTGCACCCACAACAAGGGCTTCATGAACGGCCTCGACGCCGCCGCGGTGGCGCTCGGCCAGGACTGGCGCTCCATCGAGGCGGGCGCCCACGCCTGGGCCGCGACCGGCGGCGGGTACCGCCCGCTGAGTACCTGGAAGCGTATCCCTGGGGGCCTGCGCGGAGAGGCCGAGCTGCCGCTGGCGGTGGGCACCGTCGGCGGGTCGACCCGGGCCCACGCGGGGGTGCGGGCGGCCTTCGAGCTGGTGCGCGTCGCGGACGCGAAGCAGCTCGCGGTGGTGCTGGCGAGCGTGGGGCTCGCGTCCAACCTGGCGGCGCTGCGGGCGCTCGCGGGGGAGGGGATCCAGCGGGGGCACATGCGGCTGCACCATCGCAAGGAGGAGGCCGCGGAGCCGGAGGCAGGGACATGGACGAAGTGAAGACGCTGGCGGTCGACCCGCGCGGCGGCAGCGGCGAGATGTTCGACCGCATCGCCGCCCGCTACGACCTCATGAACCGGATCATCTCGCTGGGCATCGACCAGCGCTGGAGGCGCCGCACGGTGGACGCGCTGGCGCTCAAGCCTGGGGCGAGGGTGCTCGACCTCGCGACGGGCACCGGCGACCTCGCGATGATGATCGCCCGCCGCCACCCGGAGGTGACCGTGGAGGGCATCGACCCCTCCGCGGGGATGCTCGCCGAGGGGGAGCGCAAGGTCGCCGCGGCGGCTCTGGGCGCGCGGGTGAAGCTCCGGCGCGGGGACGCCGAGCACATCGACGCCGAGGACGGCAGCGTCGATGGCATCAGCATGGCCTTCGGCATCCGCAACGTGGTCGACCGGCCGAAGGCGCTGCGCGAGATGGCCCGGGCGCTCAAGCCCGGAGGTCGCGTGGCGATCCTGGAGCTGAGCGAGCCGAAGCGCGGCCTGCTCGGGACCCTCGCGAGGGTGCACATCCACCACGTGGTTCCGACGCTGGGGGCGCTGCTCTCCGGGGCGTGGGAGTACCGCTACCTCCAGCGCTCCATCGCGGCCTTTCCCCCGGCGGAGGAGTTCGCCGAGACGATGCGCGCGAGCGGCCTCCGGGTCGAGCGCGCGGAGCCCATGACCTTCGGCGTGGTGCACCTCTACGTGGGCGTCCGCGACGCCGCGGAGTAGGGCCCTCCCACCGATGGACCCCGCGCCCTCGCTCCCTCGCGTCTGGCTCCTCGCGACGCGCCCCGCGACGCTCACCGCCGCGCTCTCGCCCGTGATGGTCGGCGCCGCGGCGGCGTGGCGGGCCTCCGGGGGGCTGGGCTACCGCTGGGGCGCTGTCGTCGCAGCGCTCCTCGGGGCGATGTTCATCCAGGTGGGGACCAACCTCGCCAACGACGTCTTCGACTTCGAGAAGGGCGCCGACACCGCCGAGCGCCTCGGGCCCACCCGGGTCACCCAGGCGGGGCTCCTCAGCCCCTCTCAGGTGCGCGCCGGGATGGTCGCCTCCTTCGCGCTCGCCACCGCCGCGGGCGTGTACCTCACGGCGGTCGCGGGCTGGCCCATCGTGGCCATCGGCGTGGCCTCCATCGCCTCGGGCGTCGCCTACACGGGGGGACCCTACCCCCTCGGGTACAACGGCCTGGGTGACGTGTTCGTCTTCGTCTTCTTCGGCCTCGTCGCCGTGGGCGGGACCGCCTTCGTCGCGCTCGGCCACGTGCCCGCGCTGGCCCTCGCGCTCGCGGTCCCGGTGGGTGCGCTCGCCACGGCGGTGCTGGTGGTCAACAACGTCCGCGACCACGTCACCGACGTGCGCGCGCGCAAGCGCACCGTCGTCGTGCGCTTCGGCCGTCGCTTCGGGGTCGCGGAGTACCTGGCCTGCTGGGCCGCCGCGCTCGCGGTCCCGGTCGCGCTGGCCGCCTCTCGGCGCTCTCCGTGGATGCTGCTCCCGCTCCTCACGCTGCCGATGGCGGTCGCTCTCTCCCGCAAGGTCGCGACGGTGGAGGGGCGCCCGCTCAACCCCGTGCTCGGGGCCACCGCGGGGGCGCTGCTGCTCCACTCGCTGCTCACGGTCGCGGGTCTCCTCCTGGGCTGACCGGCGCCCTGGGGTTGAACTGGTCGAGGGCCCGCTGCACGGCCCCGGGCGTGCCCACGAAGTACACGACGTCTCCCGGCTCGAAGGGCACGTTGGGGTCCGGCCGCTCCATGAGCTGCTCGCCGCGGCGCACCCCGACCACCAGCGCGCCGGTCTCGCTCCTCAGCCGGAGGGACACCGCCGACCGGCCCGCCGCGGGGCTCCCCTCGCGGATGACCGCGCTCTCGATCTTCAGCTCGTCGAGCCCTCGCACGTCGCGCAGCATGGTGCGAGGCACCGTCTGCCTCCGCTCCGTCGACTGGGTCTCGGCGCGCACCGCCTCGATGCGCTCGTCGATCACGTTGCGCGGGAGCTCCAGCGACCGGAGCATCCGGGCGATCACCTCGATGGCGCCCTCCACCTCCTCGGCGACGACGTCGCTCGCCCCCATGCCAAGGAGCCTGTCGCGCTCGGTCAGGTGGCGGGTGCGCATCAGGATCGGCACCTTCGGAGCGACCCGGCGCGCGGTGTCCACCACCCGAAGCGCCGCCTGGGGGTCGTTCATGAGCAGCACCAGCAGGCGCGACTCGGCGAGGTGCGCGTGGCCCAGGGCCTCCACGCTCGTCGCGTCGGCGTAGTAGATGGGGATGCCCTGCGCCCTGCCGCGGCGGACGATCTCGGCGTTGAGCTCCAGCACCACGAGCGGCGTCCCGCTGGCCATCAGGGCCTTCGCGGCGAAGCGCCCGGCGAGCCCGTAGCCCACCACCACGACGTGGTTCTCCAGCGTCGCGTGGCCCTCGTCGGCCTCGTCGATGCTTCGCACGCCGATGAGCCGCTCGAGGGGCGCGAGCAGCCGCTCGCCGGCGGTGATGTGCGGCGCGATGCGCACCAGCAGCGGGGCGACGAACATGCTCACGATCCCAGCGGCCAGGAGCGGTCCCACCTCCCTCTCCTCGGCGATGCCGCGGGACTGCGCGAGCCGCGTGAGGACGAAGCCGAACTCGCCGAACTGCGCGAGCCCCACGCCCGCGAGCCAGGCCACGCGCGCCGGGAAGCGCATCGCCATGGCCGCGAGGGTCGCGAGCAGCCCCTTGCCCACGAGGAACCCGAGGGCCAGCAACCCCACGCGGCCGGGGTGCGCCGCGACGATGCGGACGTCGAAGAGCATCCCCAGGGAGACGAAGAAGATGCTGACGAAGGCGTCGCGCAGCGGGAGGATGTCGCCCATCGCGCGGTGGCCGTACTCCGTGTCCGCGACGACCATCCCGCCGAGGAAGGCCCCGAGGGCGAGGGAGAGCCCCGCGAGCGAGGTGAGCCACGCGGTGCCGATGCACAGCGCGAGGATCGCCATCAGGAACACCTCGCGGCTGTGGCTCGCGTCCACCCACGCGAGGACCCTGGGCACGACGAAGCGGGAGAGGCCCACGGTGCCCACCACGACGACGACGGCCTTGAGCATCGCGAGCGCGATGCCGACCGCGGCCTGCCCGGCGGGCGCCGAGCCGCTGAGGAGCGGCACGACCAGCACCATCGGCACGACGCAGAGGTCCTGGAAGATCAGGGTGCCGACGATGAAGCGGCCGTGCGGGGCGTCGAGCTCCCGCCGCTCCCCGAGGGCCCGGAGCACGATGGCGGTGCTCGAGAGCGCGAAGACGAAGCCGTAGAAGATCCCGTGGCCGATGGGCTCCCCGAGCGCGACGGCGATGGCGGTGGTCACCGCGGTGGTGAGGCCGACCTGCAGCGCTCCCCCGACGGCGGCCTGGCGGAAGATGTGGCGCAGGCGCTCGAGCGAGAACTCCAGCCCGATGGTGAAGAGCAGCAGCACCACGCCGACCTCGGCGAGCACCTCGATCGCGTGCATCGACCGCACGAGCCCGAGGCCCTTCGGGCCGAGGAGCGCCCCGGCGGCGAGGAGCCCCGCCACGGTGGGCAGCTTGAACCTCGCGAGGATGACGGTGACCGCCACCGCGAGCGCCGCGATGATGGCCAGTTCGTCGAGCAGGGGCACCGTCTCCATCAGATCGTGCGGCAGGAGTCTCACGCGCGCGTCCGGGCGTCGACGGCGCGGGCGCCCCGTCAGCCCCGCCGGGCCCGGGCGCTGGACTTCCCTGCGGAGCGCGGGTGTACGATCGCGATCCCATGCGCGCCTACTGCGATGACCGCGCCGCCGCCCTCTCCCGCGCGGCCGCCCTGCAAGCCGAGAACGACCTTCTCCGCGCCGAGAACGAGCACCTCCGGGAGCTCGTCGACCCTGGCTCGTCGCGCTGGCGGGGTGCCTTCGCGCATGCCTCGAGCGCCGTCGCCGTGACGCTCATGCTCCTCGGGGGGATGCTCGGCGCCGGGGTGATCGTCGATCAGACCTCCGCTTCCGCCGAGGCCAACGTCTCGAGGAGCTCAGACCTCGGCGCCCGGCTCGACGTGGTCTCCCCCCACGAGGTCGTCGCCGCCCCGGCGCCCGCAGCGGTCGCTCCGCCGGCCCAGGCTCCGAGCCTCCCCGCGCCGGTGATCGCCCCCGCCTCGCCTCACCGGCACCATCGACGGCACGCGCGCCACCGCCACCATCACCGCCGCCACGATCAGGGCTGACCGGCCCTCTTCCGTCGCCGCGCCACGAGCCCCGCCGCGAGCGCCAGCAGCCCCCACGAAGGGCCGCCGGGAGCCCTCGACCCCGGGGCGCTGCAGGCGCAGTTGGCGCTCGGATCATCGAGCAGCAGCTCGACGTCTGCTCCCCCGATGTCGAGCGCGGCGTCCCTCGTCCCCGCGTCCTTTCCCGCATCGACCGCTCCGACGTCCATGAAGAGCATGCCGCTGTCCCTCGGCGGCAGCCCCGCGTCGGGGCGCACCCCGGCGTCCACCGCCACCGGCTCCTGGCAGACACCGGTGACGCAGGCTCCGCCGTTGGGGCACGCCGCCCCGGCGCACGCGTCTCGGCAGGCGCCGGCCTCGCAGTAGGAGCCCGCCGGGCAGCTCACGGTGGCGCAGGCCATCGGGCGGCATCGGCCGTCGGTGAAGCACGACTCGCCCGCGCCGCAGCGGCGGCAGGGACAGCGCGTCTGGCAGACCCCGGCGACGCACACCTGGTCGCCCTCGCAGGTGAGCCCCGCGCAGGGGTCGACGCAGCGACCCACGCGGCATACCTGGCCGTGCGGGCAGGTGACGCCCTCGCAGGCCTCGCGGCACATGCCTCCGCGGCAGACGCGGCCCGCCGGGCAGGTGACCGTGGCGCACGCGTCCTCGACGCAGGTGCCTCGGTCGGAGCAGGCGAAGCCGGGGCCGCAGCCGAGCTCCTGGGTGCAGCGGTCGAGGCACATCCCTCGGTCGCAGACCAGCCGCGCGCCGCAGAGGCCGTCGCCGTCGTCGACCATGCCGTCGCAGTCGTTGTCGAGGCCGTCGCAGCGCTCCGCCGAGGGGCCGGTGCTGCGCACGCACGCGAGCGCCCCGCTGCGGCACTGACGGACGCCCAGCGAGCAGACCCCCGGCTCGCCGGTGTCGCAGCGGTCTCCGCCGCCCGCGCACACCAGGTTGTCGACGATCATCAGGAGGTCTTGGAAGTCGTTGTCGCCGCCGTTGAAGAGGTCTTCCCAGGCGAAATAGAAGGCGTTGGGCGTGGCGCGCGAGTCGTAGATGAGCAGGTGCACGAAGCCCATGGAGACGTCGCGGTCGGGCTGGTAGGCGCGCTCGGAGAAGTAGACGTAGGGGGGAGGCGTGCGGAGGTAGAAGCCGATCTCGCCGCCGCGCCAGGCGGGGTTGGAGCGGAAGTCGAGCGTCGCGGTGAAGCCCTCCGGCGCGGTGGGCCCCACGAGCTCGTGCAGGTCGCTCGCCGGGGGAGCGCTCCCGGGGACGACGTTGTACCAGCCGAAGGAGTTCTCGTAGCCGGAGTCGCGTGCCACCACGGTGAAGCGGATGGAGCACCCCGGGGTGAAGCGCTCGGGGGTCACCGCGGCGTCTCGGCGCACGTCGAGCCCCACCTCCATGCGTCGGTTGAGGTACTCCTGCAGCGAGGGCGCGCCGTCGGCGGGCTGCGGGACGACGGTGCCGTCAGGCTGCCGCACCTGGGCGCTCGCGGCGGTCGCGAGGGCCCAGCCGATGAGGGCGAATCGGAGCGCGATGAAGACTCGCATAGGCGAGATGCATCGGGGTGGGCCCGGGCGTTGTCAACGAGTCTGTCGGAAAGGCGTTTCATTGCCCTCCGGCTGCGGTGATAGTGCGAGCCGCGAGAGAGCTTGGGCGACGTGCTGCGAAGGGCGACGTGGGTATGGGTGTCGGGCGCGCTCTCGCTCGCACCGGGCGTCGCGCGGGCCCAGCAGCCGCCCCCTCCGCCGACGCCCAGCCGCCCGGAGGCGGTGCCCCCTAGCCGTGGGGGCGCGGCCCGATCGGTGAGCTTCGGCGGCTACATCGAGGGCTTCTATTCGTACAACTTCAACCGTCCATCGAGCGGGCTGAACGAGCTCCGCTACTACGACCGTCGGCACGACCTCTTCTCGCTCCAGAACGTGGTGCTGAGCGCGGACTGGGCGCTGGGTCCGGTGTACGGGCGCGTGGCGCTTCAGACGGGGGTGATCACCGAGACCGTCGGCGCCCCGTCGGGGAGCGCTCGCACGCTGGAGAGCGACCTGCTCTGGCGGGTCTTGCAGGAGGCCACGGCCGCGTGGCGGACTCCGCTCGGGCACGGCGTGACCCTCGACGCGGGTCTCTACGTGGCGCCCTTCACCATCGAAGACCTCTCGGTGCACGACAACTGGAACTGGTCGAGCTCCACGCTCTTCGCCCTCTCGCCGACGCAGGTGGCGGGCGCGAGGGTGACGGTTCCGCTCGGCTGTCGGCACGAGCTCACGCTCGGCCTCTTCAACGGGTGGGATCAGATCACCGACGACCGCACTGCCGGCAAGACGGGCATCCTCACGTGGTTCTGGGTCGACCGTCCCGCGGGCGAAGGGTGCCGCGACAACGACGACGAAGACCTCGAGACCATGGCCTACGCGTCGGTGCAGTACGGCCTCGGGGCGGAGCGGGAGCTCGGCGCCCCGGAGGGTCCGGCGGTGCGCCAGGTGGTCGACGCCTGGGCGCACTGGCCCCTGGGCGCGAGGGTGTCCGTGGACGGCAACTTCTTCGGCGCCTACGAGCGCAACCGCTTCGGGGACGACTACTTCGCGGGCCTCGCGCTCTACGCCCGAGCTCGGCTCTCCCGCTGGCTCTACGCGGCGGTGCGCGCCGACGCGGTCTTCGAGCGCGTCCCCGCCGGGGCCTCCGGGATGTTTCTCGACGGCGCGAGCGTGGTGGGCTCCGGGACGGTGACGCTCGACGCGCGTCCGCACCCCAACGTCTCGATGCGCTTGGAGTACCGTCACGACGAGTCCGACGGGGCGCTCTTCCACCGTGGGACCGTGATGCAGTCGACGGACGGAGCCTGGATCGCCAACGCCCGCGGGCAGGACACGCTGCTCGTCGGGATGACCACCTGGTACCCCTGAGAAGAAACGTTGAGGTCGGAGATGCCCACGCCCGAAGAACAGATCGCTCGCCTCGAAGGGGTCTCCCGGGGCTTCCGCAGCCGCTACCTGAAGCAGGCCGAGCTCGAGGCCCAGCTCCAGGCGTGGGCTGATGCCTTCCCCTCGCTGGTCTCGCTCCGCTCCATCGGCAAGTCGCTCGACGGGAGGGACCTCTGGGTGCTGATCGTCGGGCCCGACCCCGACCGGGTGCGCCCGACCGTGTGGATCGACGGAAACATGCACGCCTCCGAGGTGTGCGGGTCGAGCGTGGCGCTCTCCATCGCCGAGGACATGATCCGGCTGCACCTGGAGGGCACCGTGCATCGCCTCTCCGCGCCGGTGTGCGCGCGGCTGAAGGAGGTGCTCTTCCACGTGATGCCGCGGATGTCGCCCGACGGCGCGGAGGCGGTGCTGACCGACAGCGGCTACCTGCGCTCCAACCCCCGCGACCGGCGCCCCAACCGGCAGCACGCTCGCTGGCAGAGCGGCGACGTGGACGGCGACGGTCTGGCGCAGGTGATGCGGGTGCGCGACCCGGGCGGGGAGTTCGTCGACGCTCGGGAGTTTCCGGGGCTGCTGGTGCCGCGCACGCTCGACGACGAGGGGCCCTACTACAAGCTCTACCCCGAGGGGCTGATCGAGAACTTCGACGGGCGTCACGTGCCGTCGCCGCATTTCCTCGCCGACAACGACACCGACCTCAACCGCAACTTCCCCTACTCCTGGGCGCCAGAGCCCCAGCAGGCGGGCGCCGGGGCGTACCCGACGAGCGAGCCCGAGAGCCGCGCGGTGGTCGAGCACATCACGGCGCACCCGGAGGTGTTCGCGTGGCTCAACCTCCACACCTTCGGCGGGGTGTTCATCCGGCCGCCGGGGCACTGCTCCGACTCGAAGATGAACGCCGACGACCTCGCCCTCTACCGCCAGATCGGGCAGTGGGCGGAGTCGCTCACGGGCTACCCCATGGTGTCGGGCTTCGAGGAGTTTCTCTACGAGCCCGAGAAGCCCCTGCACGGCGACCTCATCGATTTCGGCTACTACCAGCGCGGCGCCATCGCCTACGTCTGCGAGGTCTGGGACCTCTTCAAGCAGCTCGGCATCGCCCGCAAGAAGCCCTTCGTCGACCACTACACGCAGCTCACCCGCGACGACCTCGTGGCGCTCGCCCGCTGGGACGAGGCGCACAACGCGGGGAGGATCTTCCGCGGCTGGACGAAGGAGCGACACCCGCAGCTCGGCGAGGTGGAGGTCGGCGGCGTCGATCCGCGGGTGGGCATCTGGAACCCTCCCTTCGACCTGCTTGGCGGCATCTGCGTGCTGCAGTCGCAGGCCTTCCTGCGGGTCGCGGCGATGGCCCCGTCGCTGAGCATCGCGAAGCTGGAGGTGAAGCCCCTGGAGGGCGACCTCTCGCTGGTCACGGTGACCGTGCAGAACGACGGGTACCTCTCCACCGCGGGCCTCGCCTCGGCGAAGAAGCTGCCCTGGAACGAGCCGCTGACCCTGGAGCTCAAGGGCGACGGGATCGCCACGGTGGGAGGCGACGGCTGTCGCGAGATCGGTCACCTCGACGGGTGGGGAAGGGGGCTCTACGGAGGCGCGTCGCTGATCTTCCAGCGCAGCCGCGGCAACCTCGGGACGAGGGTGGTCGAGCAGGTGGTGCGCGGCCGGGGGACCGTTCAGGTGCGGGTGGGGGCGTGCCGCGTGGGCTGGGTCGAGGCGAGGGTAGAGGTCGGCTCAGGAGGGCAGTAGGGCAGAGCGTGCCCCGACGCGGTTGAAGCGCCAGGCGTAGGCCGGGCCCAGCGCCGCGCAGGCGAGGTGCACCAGGGGCACGAGGTAGAAGAGCGCCGCGGTGCCGATGAGGGGGATGAAGAGCAGGGCGAGCACCGCCGCGGCGTAGATGGCGCTCGCGATGCCCGCGGTGAGCAGCGGCGCCGCGTAGAAGAGCCCGATGGGGCCGCCCAGGATGCCGAAGAGCGCGGCGAGGCGGAGGTCGCGTCGGGCCTTCGGGGCGCGTGACGACTTCGCCCGACGCTCTGCCGGGGGCTCGTCATCGAGGCCGAGCTTCTCTCTCACCACGCGGGTGGCGGCGTCCTTCACCACGCGGTCTCTGAGCGCGTCGAAGCCCTCGCGGAGGCTGTCGATGGCGTCGACCCCTTTGCCCGCGACGGTCTTCTTCGCGGTCGACGACTGGGCGGGCCTGGGCTGGTCGATGTCGTCGAGCCACTCCTGGATCGTGTGCCGAGGCAGCTCGGTTCGCACCATCAGGTTGGGCATCGACAGGGGGACGCCCTCCGCCCGCATCGCCCGCACGACCCTCTCGAACTCCTCGCGAGTCATCATGGCCGCCGAGCGTACCACCGCCGCCTCGGGGGCGCCCGATCGCCGCGGGCGCCGCGATCGCTGCTTGCCACCATCCCTGCGTCCCGATACATCCGTTGGGTATCAAGAACCATGGCAGAAACCATCCTTGCCATCGACCAGGGCACCACCGGCACCACCGCTCTCCTCCTCGACACCGAGGCCCGGGTGCTCGGCCGCGCGACGGTCGCGGTCCCTCAGCATTTCCCTCGGCCCGGGCAGGTCGAGCACGACGCCGAGGAGATCTGGGCGACGGTGCTCGAGGCCATCGCGGGCGCCCTCGCGAAGTCCAACCGCTCGGGCTCCGAGGTGCGCGCCATCGGCATCACCAACCAGCGCGAGACCACGCTGCTCTGGAGCCGCGCCACCGGGCGCCCGCTGCACCGCGCCATCGTCTGGCAAGACCGCCGCACCGCCCCGGAGTGCGACGCGCTCCGGGCGAGGGGCGTCGAGCCGCTGATCTATGAGCGCGCCGGGCTGCTCCTCGACCCGTACTTCTCGGGCACCAAGATCGCGTGGCTGCTCGACCACGTCGACGGCGCGCGGGCGAAGGCGCTGCGCGGCGAGCTGGCCTTCGGCACCATCGACACCTGGCTCATCCACAAGCTGACCGGCGGGGCGCACGTCACCGACGTCTCCAACGCCTCGCGCACCATGCTGCTCTCGCTGCGCGCCCTCGAGTGGGACGACGAGCTGCTGGGCGCCCTCGACGTGCCTCGCGCGGTGCTGCCCGAGGTGGTGTCGAGCGCCGGGGTGGTGGGCGTCACCCGCGGCGTACCGGGGCTCCCCGACGGCATCCCCATCGCGGGCATCGCGGGCGACCAGCAGGCGGCGCTCTTCGGCCAGGGGTGCTTCCGCGTCGGGGACGTGAAGTGCACCTACGGCACCGGGGCCTTCGTGCTGATGAACGTCGGGGCGGCGCCGCTGGCCTCGAAGCACCGGCTGCTCACCACCGTGGGCTGGCGCATCCCGGGCGAGGTGGCCTACGCGCTGGAGGGCAGCGCGTTCATCGCAGGGGCCGCGGTGCAGTGGCTGCGCGACGGCCTCGGGATCATCCGCGACTCGGCGGAGATCGAGGCGCTGGCGCGGGAGGTCGACGACGCGGGCGACGTGGTGTTCGTGCCGGCGCTGACGGGCCTCGGGGCGCCGCACTGGGCGCCGCGGGCGAGGGGGCTCATCGCCGGCCTCGGCCGCGACACCACGCGGTCGCACCTGGCGAGGGCGGCGCTGGAGGGCATCGCGATGGAGATCGCCGACCTGGTCGAGGCGATGAGCCACGACGCGGGCGCGCCCATCGCGTCGATGCGGGTCGACGGCGGCGCCTCGGCCAACGACCTGCTGATGCAGACCCAGGCAGACGTGACGGGCACCTCGGTGGTGCGGCCGAGGGTGCTGGAGACGACGGCCCTCGGCGCGGGCATGCTCGCGGCCCTGGGCGCGGGGCTGGTGGGCTCTCGGGACGACATCGCGGGCGCGCTGCCCGTCGAGCGGTCATTCGTCCCGGGGGCGATGTCGGATGAGCGGGTGGCTGCGCTGCGGTCGCGGTGGAAGACCGCCGTGGCGAGGGCCCTGCTGGAGCAAGGCTGAACTGCGATGACCGACGAAGAGACGACCCGCGAGAGGACCCGCCTGGAGATCTCGTGGGAGGCGCTGGAAGACGCCTTCGAGAACAACGCCCCGGAGGTGCACTCGTACCTCCACCGATCGACCGGCGAGGTGCTGCGCGTGGTCGACGGCGTGGCCGACCCGACGATGCATCAGCGCATCGCCATCGACGCGAGCTACCTGCGCGTCGACCCGGTGTCCTCGCGGGAGCAGTACCGCTGGATGGAGCGCTTCATCGCCACGGTGCCCGACGGCGAGCTGCGCACGCGGCTGGTCGCGGCCATCGACGGCAAGGGCGCCTTCCGGCGCTTCAAGGACGTACTGCTGACCTTCCCCGCCGACCGCGAGCGGTGGTTCCAGTTTCGCACCGAGCGCCTGCGGTCGTGCATGGAGGCGTGGCTCGACTCGCACGACCTCGAGGCCGTGCCCCGCGTCGTGTGGACCCCGCCGACCCCGGAGCCCACGACGGAGACCCCCGCGGAGGACGAGGCCGTCGAGACCCTGCGGCGCGCCCGCATGGGCATCGAGGGCCTGCGCCGACGCCTCCGCGACGCGGTCGACGGCGTGCCCTCGCGCGACCTCGAGACCGCCCTGGCCTTCCTGGAGTGGCTGCGCGACCGGGCCCAGGCCGCGGCCTCCGACGCCTTCGATCCCCGCGACCACGAGGGCGACTGACCGATGCCCTGGGCCCCCGCGATGGCGCTGCTGACCGGCGGGCTCATCGCGCAGCTCCTGGGCAGCGAGTCGGTGCTCCGGTCGGCTCCGCCCCCCGGGGAGGCGCAGCTCGACTCCGTCCTCGCCTCCATCGAGCCCGAGTCCGACCCGACGCCTCGCTTCGTCCTCCAGAGCGACTTCGTGCTGCTGCTGCGCACCGAGCTCGCGATGCGCGGGGCGCCCGACGCGCTGCACGCGCAGGTCGACGACACCGTCTCCCTGCCCATCCTCGAGCAGCTCATGGCCGAGGCGGTGGTGGTGCGCGAGGCGCAGCGCGCAGGCCTCGACGGCGTCACCCCGGCCGAGCTCGCCGCGGCGAGGGAGCTGGTGGCCTCGCGCATGGCGCCCGCCGTCGAGGTCGACGCGCTGCTCCGGGAGACGCGCACCTCGGCGCTGGAGTTCGACACCCTGCTGCGCCGGCGGGTGGTGGCCGAGCGCTACCTCCTCTCGCGCCGGCCCGAGCTGCTCGAGCCCTCGGACGACGACCTGGCCCAGGCCCTGGAGCAGGAGAGGTTTCGCCCGCTGGTGGCCGGGGCGGCGTCGCCCACCGCGGGGCGCGCGCTGGTCCGCCGCGAGCTGCTGCGGCGGGCGCTCCCGAGGGCGCTGCGGCAGTACCTTCGGGCGCTGGGCAGCCGGGTGCGGGTGCGGCGGTTCGTCGATGCGTGACGCGCCGCGGATACGGCCCGCGACGATGCTCGACGTCCCGGGGCTCGCGTCCATCGAGCGGGCCTGCTTCGGGCGCGAGGAGGCGGACGACCTGCTCGCGGCGGAGCTCAGCCGGGGGTGGGCCCGGGTGCGGGTGGCGGAGCTCCCGGGCGACGAGGTCGCGGCCTTCCTCGACGGCTGGGTGGTGGCGGACGAGTTCGAGGTGCACTTCGTCGCCACCCGCCCGGAGCGACAGCGCCGCGGACTCGCCGCCATGCTGCTCGATTTCGCGCTGGACGAGGTCTTCGCGGAGGGCGCGCGCAGCTCGATGCTGGAGGTGCGCCGGGACAACGCGGCGGCGCAGGGGCTCTACCGCTCGCGAGGCTTCGAGGTGGTGGCCGAGCGACGCCGGTACTACGACGACGGCGAGGACGCGCTGGTGATGCGGTGCTCGCTGGAGGGTTCCTTGCTGGCGGCGCGGCGCGCGGTCTACGGTGACCGTTGATGCCCCGCGCGAGAGAGACGTCGACCCGCGCGGAAGGGCGCAGCGGGCGCAACGAGGAGCCCACGAGCGGCGCCGCCAAGGCCGAGCCCGCGGAGCTCGCCCCGGAGCCTGAGATGCCCGTCGTCGAGGGCCCGTGGCGCAGCTACAAGGAGCGCGTGGCCTCGCTGGCCGACCGGGTGACCGAGGCGCAGAGGCCCATCCGCATCCTCAACGCGCTCAAGTGGGAGGGCAACGTCTGGGAGAACTTCCGCAAGTCGCGCTTCAAGGAGCCGCCGCGCATCGACGGCGACTGGTACTCCCGGGTGGAGCTGGGCTTCGACCCGGTGGCCCGGGGGAGGGACTTCCAGGACCTCGCCGACGCCGTGCGCCGCGAGCTCGGGGCGGACGACGCGCTGGCGAGGATCCTCCGCGCGACCTGCCTGGAGTACCGCGACGTGTGCGCGATGCTCACGGTGCGGGGGACCCCGGAGTTCTACGAGTACTCCCGGCGGCTCTACGGCTCGCCCAAGGACACCTTCCCCGACGGCAACACCACCGTCCGGGACATCGCCCACACCCTCTACAACCTCCTCAACAGCCTCGACGAGCCCACCCTCGGACTCCAACCGCCGCGAGACCTCGACGGGTCGCAGGTGGTGGACATCCTCCAGGGGCGCTTCACGAAGTACTTCGGTGAGTCCGCGGTCAACGTGGCCATCGACGACGGCATCATCGCCGACGCCGCGGCGGGCGGCGACTACGTGAAGATCCGCGGCGGGGCGCGCTTCAGCCAGGTGGACGTGGACATCCTGGAGGTGCACGAGGGCTGGGTGCACGTCGCGACGAGCCTCAACGGCGCGCAGCAGCACGTGGCGCGCTGGCTCTCCAAGGGCCCGCCGAGGACGACCGCGGTGCAGGAGGGCCTCGCGGTGCTGATGGAGGTGCTCACCTTCCGCAGCCACCCGAGGCGCGCCCGGAGGTTGAACGAGCGGGTCATCGCCATCGACAAGGCGGAAGACGGCGCGGACTTCCTCGACGTGTTCGAGTGGCACCGCACCGAAGGCTACGAGGAGGAGGAGTGCTTCAACGCCGCGCGGCGGGTCTTCCGCGGCGGAACGCTCGTCGGCGGAGCGCCCTTCACCAAGGACATCTCGTACACCAAGGGCCTCGTCTCCAACTACCACTTCATCCGCTCGGCCATCCGCGCGGCGAGGCCCGAGCTGGTGAGGTTCCTGTTCGTGGGGAAGGTCGCGCACGAGGACGTGCCGGTGCTCTGGTCGAGGGTGGCCGACGGCGTGGTGCGCCCGCCGAAGTTTCTCCCGCCGCTCTTCAGCGACCTCAACGGCCTCGCGATCTGGATGGCCTACTCGACCTTCTTCTCGCAGATGGGCTTCCAGGAGATGTTCGACTACTACGCCCAGCTCTTCCGCCAGGCGTAGCGCCTCAGCGGATCGCGACGAGCAGCGCCCAGGCCAGCACCGCGAGCCCCAGGCCCGCCGCGGTGCCCAGGAGGCGGTAGCGCAGCGCGCCGCCCCGCAGCCCGTACGCGTGCCCCAGCAGCGCGCCCACCACGAAGCACACCGGCACCGCCACCCCGGAGAGCTTCGCGGCCAGCTCGATGCCGGCGCGCCCACGGTCCGCGAGCGCCCGGGTCTCGACCAGCCAGGTGAGGGCGAAACCCGCGACGAGCCCCACCGAGCCGCCGGTGATCCAGCCGAAGCGCGCGGCCCAGGTCTGACGCTCGAGGACGGGATCTTCGCTGCTCAACGGGTTTCAGGCTCCAGAAAAGGGGGGAGGGGAGGGTTAGACGCCTTCCGCGGCGATGGGCTATACACCGCGGCGCCCGATCGGGTCGCGTCGTTCCCACACGCTGGCAGGTTCACTGCGGCGAGACGCGCGGCCCGGACCATCCCAAGCACGGAGACGAAAGAATCATGGCAAGAGTCTTTGCACGGCCCACCGAGGGCGAGGCCATCACCCGCGGCGCCGACGGTCACCTCAACGTCCCGGATCACCCCATCCTCCCCTTCATCGAGGGTGACGGCACCGGGCCGGACATCTGGCGCGCCAGCGTGCGCGTCCTCGACGCGGCGGTCGCCAAGGCCTACGGCGGCAAGAAGAAGATCGTCTGGCATGAGGTCTTCGCGGGCGAGAAGAGCAAGAAGCTCTTCAACTCCTGGCTCCCGGACGACACCGTCGAAGACTTCCGCGACTACCTCGTGGGCATCAAGGGCCCGCTCACCACCCCCGTGGGCAAGGGCATCCGGTCGCTCAACGTCGCCCTCCGGCAGATGCTCGACCTCTACGTGTGCCTGCGCCCGGTGCGGTGGTTCCAGGGCGTCCCCTCGCCGGTGAAGGCCCCGCAGAAGGTCGACATGGTGATCTTCCGCGAGAACACCGAGGACATCTACGCCGGCATCGAATACGAGGCCGAGTCCGCCGAGGCCAAGAAGCTCATCGCCTTCCTCCAGACCGAGCTCAAGGTCACCAAGATCCGCTTCCCGGAGACCTCGGGCATCGGCATCAAGCCCGTGTCGCGCGACGGCACCGAGCGCCTCGTGCGCGCCGCCATCCGCTACGCCCTCGACGAGAAGCGCAAGAGCGTGACCATCGTCCACAAGGGCAACATCATGAAGTTCACCGAAGGCGCCTTCCGCGACTGGGGCTACGCCCTGGCGATGCGGGAGTTCCGCAACGACGTGGTGACCGAGCGCGAGAGCTGGATCTTCGGCAACAAGGAGGCGAACGCCGACCTCACCAACGAGGCCAACGCCAGGCTGGTCGAGCCGGGCTTCGACATGGCGCAGCCGGACTTCCAGGCGGGACTCGTGGCCGAGGTCGACGAGGCGATGAAGCTCTGGGAGACCCACGGCGCGGGCAAGTGGAAGTCCAAGCTGATGATCAAGGACTCCATCGCGGACATCACCCTCCAGCAGGTGCTCACCCGCGCCGAGGCCTTCGACGTCATCGCGACGCTCAACCTCAACGGCGACTACCTCTCCGACGCGCTCGCGGCGCAGGTCGGCGGCATCGGCATCGCCCCGGGCGGCAACATCAACTACAAGACCGGCCACGCGATCTTCGAGGCGACCCACGGCACCGCGCCCAAGTACGCCAACCTCGATCAGGTGAACCCGGGCTCGGTGATCCTCTCGGGCGAGATGATGCTCCGCCACCTCGGGTGGAAGGAGGCCGCCGACCTGGTCATCAAGGGCATGGACGGCGCCATCGGCGCCAAGCACGTGACCTACGACTTCGCCCGCCAGATGGAGGGCGCGACGAAGGTGAAGTGCTCCGAGTTCGGCGACGCCGTCATCGCGCACATGTGATCCGCGCAGGGGCCGCGCGTACTCCACGCGGCCCGCGCTCCTCGCCCCATCTCCCAGACTCAAAGCTCCCCTCCGAACTCGCGCCTTGACCGCGCAGTGGCGCTGGGATGTCATCCGCGCCCGCTACACGGCCGCGGAGGACGATCGGATGCCAACGACCCATCAGGTCCAGCAGGGCGAGTGCCTCGTGAGCATCGCCGAGAGCTACGGCTTCTTCTGGGAGACCCTATGGAATCTCCCTGAGAACAAGGCCATTCGTGAGTCCCGGCGGGACCCTACGGTGCTGCTCCCGGGCGACGTGGTGACCATCCCCGAGAAGACCGTGAAGGAGTACGTCCGGCCCACCGGGGCGCGTCACACCTTCCGCGTAAAGAACATCCCCGCGAAGCTCAACCTCCGGCTGCACGACGAGGGCGGTGAGCCCCGCGCCAACCTCGCCTTCGTCCTCACCATCGACGGCGTGGAGACCCGGGGCTCCACCGACGGGGAGGGCGCGGTGCGGGTGCCCATCCCCCCGCAGGCGAGGCGCGGCACGCTGCTGCTGGTCGAGTCGGGCGAGAGCTTCGAGCTCAACCTCGGCAACCTCGACCCGGTGGACACCCCGCGGGGCGCCCAGGCCCGGCTGCGGCAGATGGGGGCGTACTTCGGGGCCGTCGACGGGAGCATGAGCGAGGATTTCGTGATGGCGCTCAAGGCCTTCCAGACGAGCCGCGGGCTCACGGCGACGGGCGAGCTCGACGCCTCCACGCAGTCGGCGCTGCGAGAGACCTTCACAGGGTAGACACAGCGGCCGCCGGACGGATGCACGGCGGCTGAGAGCAGGGCGATGGATCGATGACGGCTCATGTGACCATCGAGAGCTTCAGGAACCCGGAGACGGACTGGCGGGGTCGGCCGCTGGGCCGCATCGGCGACGCCGTCACCGTGGTGGTGAAGCTCTGGGACTACGCGAACCTCAAGGGGGGGCGCTTCTCCATCAAGCACCCGGCGATGGCGCCGGAGGGCGAGGAGTTCGAGATCCCGCCGCGCCGCGCGACCGGCGATCGCAAGGTGCTCGGGGTCGTCGGCAAGCACAAGACGACGCCGGAGGACCTCTCTCACGAGGACACCATCGACTGCTTGGTGCACCTCACCCGGGCCTGCGACGGGTACGAGCCCTTCACCCTCACCGCGCTGCAGAACTGCGTCACCGAGCCTGCGCCCGAGGCGACGCTCCGCTGCGTCGAGACGCAGACCCTCTTCGACGCCGCGAGGGTGATCGTTCGCAGCGGCGTGCGAGACAACACCGAGGAGCGCTACGACGTCGCTCGCGCGGGCAACAAGGGCCTGCCCTCGACCATCGGCAACACCATCCGGGCCTGCGTCCGGCTCTTCGCGACGCTGAGGTTCAAGGACCCCGACGGGGACGAGCGGCCCTTCCCCAAGGGCACCCCGGTGAAGGTGCTGCTCGGAGACCACCCCGACCACGCCATCGACGCGGCGCTGGGCGACGATGGCAAGCTCTCCCTTGAGGTGATCGGTCACGCCTCGGTGCTCGCCGCGAAGACCCTCACGCTCCGCCTCGGGGCCGACTCGAAGAACCGCGTAATCTGTGAGCTTCCTGGCGATCCGAAGACCCAGAAGCGGGGCTCCGAGCCCGGGGAGACCGACCCCACCGGCACCCGCGACGCGCGCTTCTTCACCCTCCCCAAGGAGTGGTCGCTGCGCGAGGCCGACTGGGCGGTCACCGACGACGACGGCCGCTGGGTCGCGGACCCGGCGCACTTCAAGATGACCGTCGGCGGTCGCGCCGCGAGCCTGGGCAAGGTCGACGCGCCGGTGAAGCTGGTGCTCGACCCGCACTGGCAGTTCTTGAAGTTCGAGTTCTTCGACCGGCGCTATGGCCACAGCGACCACGCCGACAAGCCCAAGACCCTCCCCCCGATGGTGATCGAGGGCTTCCGCTACAAGCCGACGTCGTCGTCGACGAAGCCCGACGTGCGCTCCAACTGGTGGGTGGTGGAGGGCGACGACACGCTCCAGTGCGTGCCGTGGATCCTCCAGCGCAAGCCCGACGGCACGGAGAAGAAGCGGCCAAGCGGGCAGACGATGCTGCGCTTCTCGCTTCCCCCGAAGACGTGCATCCACTCCGAGTCGGCGACGAAGCGCACCCGCGTGATCGCCACCGACGAGCAGTGGAAGCCGGGCCCCGAGCGGCTGGACTTCTACGACCTCCCGGAGGCCTGGAACTCCCGCAACTACTACGCTCGGCTCTCGGCGAGCCCGGACGAGTTCGGCTGGTACGAGCAGGTGGCCAGCAAGCCCAGCTCCAAGGCGAAGCCGCTGACCTTCTCGCTCGACGACATCGTGCTCACCGACGAGGACGGCAGGCGCCTCGCCACCTGGACGCACGACGACCGCCTCGCGATCTTCGCCCACACCTTCGACGACACCCTCGCGGACACCTCGAAGGAGGGCGTCTACAAGCCCGACGACGGGGCGAAGCTGCCCTGGTACACGAAGACGCCGGCGGTCGGCGCGCCCGAGGCGAACGAGAACTACATCATCGACCACCCCGGCTGGACGCGGCTCATCGCGGCGCAGGGGAGCGTCTTCGACGTCTTCGATCGGCGCACCGTGGCGAGCTCTCCCGCGGACCCCGACTACGACGTGGTGGGAGCGCGCGCGGCGGTGCGTTGGGTCGACGCCATGGCGCGCTTCGGGGCGACCGAGGTGTGGGAGCCGACGCCGGGCCAGCCCGGCTACATCCGGAAGACCACGGACCACAAGCTCGCGCCCGGCCGGTCGTTCAGGGGCGCGGGGGTGCCCGGGGTGACGGACAAGGTCAGCCTGACGATCCAGCCGTACTACTCGCAGGACTACATGACCCGCTTCGGGCGCTACGACGAGACGGCCGACGGGTCGCCGATCGGGCGCTTCGACATGGTGCTCGCGCGCTGCTGCAACTGGGCCACGGTGGACGGCAAGCCCGTCGAGGTGGCGGTCAACCTCTGGTTCCACCGGCTGTGCTTCGACGCCACGATTCCGCCCCATGGGATGGCGCTCGACGCCTTCCAGGTCGCCTTCGTCCGCAACGTGCTCAACCGCTTCAACGGCCTCGACGCGAAGAACTCTCAGGGCCGTCCGGAGCTGCTCGCCAAGGACCCGACGAAGGCGCTGAAGGTCGTCGTCGTGAGCTTCATGCAGGTGACCCCGGAGGCCCAGGCGCACTTCAAGATCACGCTCGCCGACCACACGAAGAACGCGCGCGACTTCCGCAGCGGCTCGGGCACCGGCGAGTCCAAGAACTCGGCCCCCCAGGACGGGGGCACCTCCAGCGGCTTCACCAACGCCCACGAGCACGGCCACCAGAGCGCGCTGCCCGACGAGTACAACGAGCGCTGGAGCGCGGCGTCGTACGGGCAGCCGAGCTTCTACTCGACGCTCCCCGGCGACCCCTACGAGCTGGACGGGCGCACCATCGAGTACAGCGAGGACAACGCGCCGCTGATGAACGGCAACCACAAGCTCCACAACCGCTACTTCTGGCAGGCGGCGGAGTGGGTGCGCATCACGTCGCGCGTCGCGATGAAGGTCAAGCTCGGCGGCACCTACGCCGACTACTGGCTCCCGCCGTACCCCACGGCGAAGGAGGCGAAGCGGCACTACGCCTTCTGGCCGGTGAACCCCGCGAAGAACGACTTCGCGATCACCTCGAGCGACCCGCTCGCCGTGAACCGGGGCAAGGTCAACCTGTTCCTCTACGCCATCGGCGCCGACGCCTTCTCCCAGGCGACGCTGCCGAGCCGGGAGGAGCCGGCGGGCAGCGAGCCCTACGACGGCATCCTGCTGGTCACGGTGCGCGTGAAGGTCAGCGCGTGGGGCGTGAAGCGCGAGGCGGAGGCCGACCTGAAGAAGCTCGCCCACGCCCTGGCGCGCGTCGCGAGGCGCCTCGACGCGCCGAAGCCCCGGAAGCTCAACCACGTCTGGGCGCTGCGCGGGACCCACGCCAAGGGGACGCCGCAGGAGTGGGTGTTCAAGCGGTGCCTCGTGCACTTCTCGCCGCGGCTGCTGATCTCGGGCGTGACCGAGCTCGACCCCGTCGACAAGTGGGAGACCCGGGTCGGGGAGTTCAAGACCGAGACCCTCTGGACCGACGCGAAGACGAAGCTGACCGACTACCACGCCATCGGCTGGGACGACTCCAACAAGGCCGCGCGGCTCGACGCCCTGATCGGCCCCGCGGCGGAGGGGACCATCACCGTGCGCGGGGGGTGGAGCGTGACGCACGGGAGCGTGAGCGCGATCAACAACGCGGTCGGGCAGTACGAGGGCCACGCCGCGGACCAGGTGAAGGCGCGCTTCGCGTCCGCCAAGGCGGTCGTCACCGCCTGCGACTCCTGGCTCTCGACGGCGGGCGCCGTGCCCAACCGCCGCGCCGCGGTGACGTCGCTGCGCGGCCGCGCCGAGACGGCCCGCAAGGCGCTTGGCGCCCTCTTCTACGTCCGCGACCTCGAGAGCAAGGCCAAGGACCTCAAGAAGCGCAACACCGAGCGGGAGGAGACGATCACCAAGGTCTCGACCGCGCACGCACCGCAGTTCGAGGTGATCTGCAAGCCGGGGACGCCCGCGAAGGCCGAGTGGGATCCGCTGCCGCTGGAGGGCGACCTGCCGGAGGCCACGGCGTGGGAGGCGCTGGTGCCCGCCGCCCACCGCAACGGGTCCGTGTTCGCCCGGGTGAAGGGGCTCCTCACGGCCTACAAGTCGAAGGACCCGCTCGACATCGAGGGGCGCATCAAGGCGCTGGGCGAGCTCGTCGGGCCCGCGACGATCGCCCCCGAGCCGAGCCCGCGGGGGCTGTGGACCGATCGGGCGAAGCCCTCCCTCGCCGAGATCGGCCGGCAGTTGAGCGCGTTCGAGTCGGCCGACCCCGAGAGCTGTGACGTGCGCCAGGAGGCGGTGGTGGGCGCCCAGGCCTTCGCGGTGGTCGTCTCCGAGCTCGAGCTCACCGACGCCACCGACGTGTCGGCCGCGGAGGCCCTGGTCACCCGCACCGACGCCACGGTGCTGCTCATCCAGTTCCGTCGCCAGGTGCGCTCGATCGAGGCGCACGCGGCGCTCTTCAAGACCCACCTCGAGCGCTGGCGGAGCAGCACGACGGTCACCCTCACCGCGGACAGCCCCGACCGCTTCGAGGAGATGATGCTCGAGGCCTTTCCCTCCATGATCGGCGCGTACAAGGCGTCGTCGAAGATCGAGGCGTCGGACATCCGCGCCTTCGCGTCCACCCTCGCGCTCGACAACCTCCAGGTCGACGACCTGATGGAGTCGGGGGCGTACGAACTGCCCATGGACTGAGGCCGACCGTGACCACCCTCTCCCGCATCGCGTTCATGAAGCCCACCGAGGTGAGCGAGGTGGAGCCGCAGCCCCTCCGCGCCGCGACCTACCCCGAGCGCTTCGAGCCGGCGCCGCCCCGCGCCGCGCGCACCGGCCCCACGCAGCCCTTCGCCGACGCCCGGCAGAACAGCCGCCTCGACGCCGCCCTCAACGACCCCCTCTCGGTCACCTGGGCCCAGCGCTTCGCGTCGCCGCTGCGCCCCGACACCCGCGCCCACAGCGTGCTCCAGCACCGCAACGCGATCCTGGTGCAGGCGGCCGTGTGGCAGCTCTTCGGGCTCGACGGCAAGCTCCGCCGGGCCGGTCGCTCCGGCCCGAGCCCCATCGTCATCACCCCCGACGACCAGTCGTTCTGCCAGGTCAACAACGACGGGTGCCTGGTCTCCGCGTCCCTCGCCACGGGCCGCACGCAGTGGTCGTACGGGCTCCACCTCGCCGACAGCGCGACGTACCCCTTCGTCGGGGTCAGGGGACGGAGCGTGGTCGTCGTGGGGGCCGAGCTCGACCGCAACCCCGAGGAGGAGCCGAAGCACCAGACCACGCTCGCCGTCGAGGTGCTCGACGTGGGCGACCCCGTCGAGGCGTCGCCGGAGGGCATCCTGCGCTCCGGGACCAGCCGCGGGGCGCTGGTCGTGGACATGGCCGGCGACGTGGTCGGCGCGATGGACGGCGACCGGGTGCTGGTCGCCTGGCGCGACCACGTGCTCACCGCGGGCATGGACCTCTCGGTGAAGCAGCTCGTGCGCGGCACCTTCGAGCCGCGCGCGGTCTCCCTCGGCGACGCGGGGCGCGCCTACCTGATCGTTCGCACGAGCGAGGGCCCGCGGCTGTGGATGCTCAACGCCCAGGGCGAGCAGGTGTTCTCCGTGCGCCTCCCCGACGACGCCGCCGACACCCGGGTGCCGCCCATCATCACGGGTGACCATCGCGTGTTCGTGGTCACCGACAGCCGCATCACGGCCTTCAGCCCGATGGGCGACCATCTCTGGGAGTTCGCGCCGCAGCGAGGGCGCCCCCGGGCGCTCGTCACAGCCGAGGGCTGGCTCCTCGTCGCCGTCGCCGACACGCTCGGGGTCATCGACGCCGAGGGCCGCTCGGCCACGATCTTCCATCTGCCGGGCGAGACCTTCTCCACGGCGCCGGTGCTCACGGCTTCGGGCGAGATCTTCGTCGCGACCGAGACCGCGCTCGTGTGCATCGGCCCCGAGTTCGACGCCTCGCACCGCACGATCATCCGCTGAACTCAGCCCTTCGGGGCGTCCTCGTCGCGGCTCTTGCGGAGGTAGTCTCCCAGCCACGCGAGGCGCTTCTCCCAGCGCACCTCGCTCTGCGCCAGCACGCCGCGCTGGTTGCGAAACTCCACGATGTGCGCCGTCTCCTCCGCCTCCAGCAGGAAGAACTCCACCGGCCCGAAGACCTGGTCGAGCTCGTCGGGCCGACAGGTCGGGAGGTACATCCGCAGCACCCGCGGATCATAGAAGCGGAAGAGCATCCGCCGGCCGCGCTCGTCCTGCACCCGGAGCAGCCGGCGGAAGTGCCGGTGCAGCGCCCCCATCGGGGCCGACGAGCGGAAGAAGACGCCCCAGGCCTCCGCCCAGGAGGCCTCGAGCAGCCGGAGCGTGGCGGGGGCTCCCCTCGTCAGCCGCACGAGGTAGGGAGCGACCCGGGCGAGCGCGGGGTCGAGCTCGCCGATGTACAGGCAGCGCGCCGAGAGCTCGCTGGCCGAGAGGGCGGGGTGCACCTTCGGGTCGCGGGCGCCGTCGAGCAGCGCGTAGGTGTGCTCGTCGTCGCCCCTCGGCCAGAGGCGCTGCGTCAGTTGTTCGATCGGGACCTCGGCCATGTGCTCCGCCCGTGGCCTCAGGCCGCGGCCTCCTGCTGACGCCGGGCGCGCTCGCACTCCTCGCAGAAGGGGGCACCCTCGCGCGCCGCGGAGACCAGGGTCTCGACCTGCGCGGCCACCCGGTCGGTCGCCCCGGGGGCGGTCGCGTCGGGCTCCAGGAAGGCCGCCTCCTCGTCGCGCCCAAGCCAGCGGATGGTGCACTGGCCCGGGTCGAGGTCGTCGAAGTACGCGAGGCCCATCGCGTCGAGGGCCCCCTCGCGCACCGTACCGTCTGGGAGCCTGATCCAGTAGCGCTCGTAGGCCACCGGCTGGTCGGCCATGTCGAGGAGCTCGATCTCCACCCAGGTGCGTTCCCTGGGGGCCGCGCGCGACCCCGCCGTGGTGCCCGCAGCGCTCTCCTCGAGCGCCCGCTGCCCCAGCGGCATCGCCGGGTCGGTGGCCTCGCCGTCGCGGTCCGGCCAGCGGATCTCCGCCGAGCCCGGGTCGAGGTCGCCGAAGTACGCGCGGCCGTGCTCGTCGAGCAGGCCCTCGCGCACGGTGCCGTCGGGGAGCTTGATCCAGTAGCGCTCGCCCCGCATGGCGTTGCCGTCCATGTCGGTGAGCTCGAGCTCGATCCACGTCTTGCGCAGCAGCTCCCCGGCGGGGACGATCTCCTGCCCGTCGGAGGTCTCCCCCGCGCCGCCGCCCGTGGCCCGCCGTCGCACCTCGATGCGCCACGCGACCAGCAGTCCGCGAGCGAGGGCCTCGGTCACCACGCGCCTCGGGTCGTCGGTGAGCGCCCCCAGGCGCAGCGCGTGGTGCGCCCTCACGTAGCGGGCCGCGTCGACGATCGGACCCGAGCTCGCGGCGCCGCGCCACGACGGGCCGATGAGCCGTCGGAGCTGCAGCTCGGCCTCGCGCGGGTCGAGCCTCGCGGCCCCTACGAGGCTGCCGTCGACCGGCGTCGTGAGCACGATCTCGGAGGAGTCACCGAGAATCCTCCACGGGGGTCTCTGCATGGCGCGGCGGGATCGCAACACCGCTGCCCGCGTGGTGTCAACGCGAGAAGTCCCGAGGGGGCCCTCCGTCCCTCGCACCTTCGGACGCGAAGCCAGACATCGCTTTGCCCATCGCCCCGCGCATGTGGCAAGAGCATCCGCGCCGATGATCCCCCGATACACACCCGCCGAGTTCTCGGTGCTCTGGTCGCCGGAGCGCCGCTTTCAGACGTGGCTCGAGGTCGAGCTCGCCGCCTGCGCGTCGATGGAGACCGAGGGGCTCGTGCCCGCCGGCACCGCCGAGAAGATCCGCGCGCTGGGGCTCTCGCTCGACGCGGCGCGCATCGAGGAGATCGAGCGCACCACCCGCCACGACGTCATCGCATTCCTCACGCACGTCGAGGAGCTGGCGGGCGAGCCCGCGCGCTGGCTCCACCGGGGCATGACCTCCAGCGACGTGCTCGACACCTCCTTCGCCATGCTGCTGCGCGACGCCGCGACCATGTGCCTCGATCGGCTGGAGGCGCTGCTCGCCGCGATGCGCGAGAAGGCCGAGGCCCACCGCGGTACGCCCATGATCGGCCGCTCTCACGGCATCCACGCCGAGCCCATCACCTTCGGGCTGGCGCTCTCGGGCCACCTGGCGGAGCTCACCCGCGCCCGCGTCAGGCTGCGCACCGCCCGCGACGAGGTGGCCGTGGGCAGCCTCTCCGGCGCCGTCGGCACCTACGCCCACCTCTCCCCGGCCTTCGAGGGCCGCGCCCTCTCGGCGCTGGGCCTCGGGGTGGAGACCGTGGCCACGCAGGTGATCCCGCGCGACCGCCACGCGGCGTACTTCTCGGCCTTCGCGGTGGTGGCGGGCGCCATCGAGCGCTTCGCGGTGCAGGTGCGCCACTGGCAGCGCTCCGAGGTGATGGAGGCCGAGGAGGCCTTCACCGTCGGGCAGAAGGGCTCCTCCGCGATGCCCCACAAGCGCAACCCGATCCTCTCGGAGAACCTCTGCGGGCTCGCCCGGATGATGCGCGCCTTCGCGGGCGCCGCGCTGGAGAACACGGCGCTCTGGCACGAGCGGGACATCTCCCACTCCTCCGCCGAGCGCATGCTGGCGCCGGACGCGACGACCACCCTGGGCTTCATGCTCGAGCGCGCCACCACGCTGGTGCGCGGCCTCGTGGTGTACGAGCCCGCCCTGCGCGAGAACCTCGACCTGGCCCGCGGGCTCTGGGCGAGCGAGGCGGTGCTGCTGGCGCTCGTGGCCTCGGGCACCGGGCGGCAGGAGGGCTACGTCATGGTGCAGCGCAACGCGATGAGGGCGTGGAAGGGAGAGGGGGATTTCCGGGCGCTGCTGGGCCAGGATGCGGACGTGAGCGCCCGACTGCCCCCCGCGACCCTCGACGCGTGCTTCGACCTGACGCACGCGCTCCGCCATGTCGACGAGGTGATCTCCCGCGCCGTGGAGGCCTCCCGATGATCGACGACGCCACGCTCCGCACCGCGCTCTCGCACCCGCTGGAGTCCATCGAGCTGCCCCGGCTGGGGGTCTTCTACGGCGGCAAGGTGCGCGACAACTGGACCCTCCCGGACGGCCGGCGGGTGCTCATCACCACCGACCGCATCAGCGCCTTCGACCGGGTGCTCGGCACCATCCCCCTCAAGGGTCAGGTGCTCTCGCAGCTCAGCGCGTTCTGGTTCGAGCAGACCGCCGACGTCGCGCCCAACCACCTCATCGCGTCGCCCGATCCCAACGTCGCGCTCGCCTGGGAGTGCGCGCCGCTGCCCGTCGAGGTCGTGGTGCGCTCGTACCTCACCGGCGTCACCAGCACCTCCGTGTGGAGCGCCTACTCCCGCGGCGAGCGCACCTTCTGCGGTCACCCGCTGCCCGACGGGCTGCGCAAGAACGACCCGCTCCCTCACGCCATCGTGACGCCCAGCACCAAGGCCGAGAAGGGCGGTCACGACGTGTCCGTCTCCGCGGCGGAGCTCGTGGCCAGCGGGGTGATCTCCGAGGCCGACATGGCCCGGGTGTCGGAGATGGCGCTCGCGCTCTTCGCGCGGGGCCAGTCGCTCTGCGCCCGCCAGGGCCTGGTGCTGGTCGACACCAAGTACGAGTTCGGCCGGCTGCCGGAGTCCCGGGGCGGCGGCATCGTGGTGATCGACGAGGTGCACACGCCGGACTCGTCGCGCTTCTGGTACGCGCAGAGCTACGCCGAGAGGCACGCGCGCGGAGAGGAGCCCGAGAGCCTCGACAAGGAGTACGTGCGGCGCTGGCTCTCGGCGCAGGGCTTTACCGGCGACGGTAAGATTCCGCCGCTGACCGACGAGGTGCGGCTCGAGGCCGCGCGGCGCTACGTCGAGGCCTTCGAGCGGATCACGGGCCGGGCCTTCGTGGCCGACCTGCGTCCCCCGCAGGCGCGCATCGAGGCGGCCCTCGCGGCCATCGGATTGTAGGAGAGGAGCGACGACCATGAGAGCCAGGGTGACGGTGACGCTGAAGCGCGAGGTGCTCGATCCGCAGGGCGAGGCGATCCGCCGGGGGTTCGACGCGCTGGGGCTGCAGGGGGTGCGCGAGGTGCGCGTGGGCAAGGTCATCGAGGTCGAGCTCGACGACTCGGTGGCCGACGCGCCGAGGCTGCTGCGCGAGGCGGCCGACAAGCTGCTCGCCAACCCGGTGATGGAGGACTTCTCCGTGGAGATCATCGGTCCGGAGGGGAAGACCGCGACGTGAGGTGGCCCCCGACCTCCGCGACGTCGGCTGCGCTCGTGCTCGCCCTCGCGGGCTGCGGGTCCGATCCGGCGCCGGAGGATGTTCCCCGGTTCGACGCGCGCGACGCGGTGGTCGAGGAGACCCTCGACGCGACGGTGACGGACGTGTCGACGCGCTTCGACGTGATCCCGTCCATCGACGTCACGCCCCTCGGCGACGTCGCGATCTCCGCCGACGCAGCCGCCCCGGGGGACCTCGGCGGGCCCTGCCAGGCCGTCTCCGAGGACTACGCGGCCGCGGTGCGCTACGCCCAGACGTGCAGCGTGGAGGGCGAGTGCGCGACGCCGGTGTGCGAGACGCTCTGCTGCGCGTGCGAGGTGTTCATCAACGCGGCTACGCCCGAGTACGAGCGGCTGCGGCTGCTGCGCGAGCGCTGGCAGACGCTCGGCTGCGGCACGATGGCGCGCTGCGCGGGCGGGGGCGGCGGTGGATGCGGCGCGGCGGTGGCGGCGTCGTGCTCGGCCGAGGGGCGCTGCGTGACGGTGCGCGACCGGCTGAACGACGGCGGCCTCGACGACGCCTGGGCCTATCCCGACGCGGTGGTCGCTGCGATGGACGGCGCGACCCGCTGAGCGGCGGCGATGTCTTGACTTGATGCGGTGGTTCCGTAGGTTCCCGCGCTCCCGGAGGCCTACGAAACTGATGCGCTATTCAAAGTCGTTCATTCCCACGCTGCGTGAAGACCCCGCCGAGGCGCGGAAGAACCCGTCACACAGGCTATTGCTGCGCGGCGGGTACATCCGCCAGGTGGGCGCCGGGATCTATGAGTTCCTGCCGCTCGGCCTGAAGGTGCTGCGCAAGGTCGAGGGCATCGTGCGCCAGGAGATGGACCGCGCGGGCGCCCAGGAGGTGATGCTCCCCGCCCTCGTCCCCGCCGAGCTCTTCAAGGAGACCGGCCGCTGGGACCTCTTCGGCTCGACGCTCTTCCGCCTGAAGGACCAGAAGCGCAACGACTACCACCTCGGCCCGACGCACGAGGAGGTCATCACCGACCTCGTCCGCGGAGTCGTGCGCTCGTACCGCCAGCTCCCGGTGAACCTCTACCAGATCCAGTGGAAGTACCGCGACGAGGCCCGGCCGCGCGCGGGCCTGCTGCGCTGCCGCGAGTTCCTGATGAAGGACTCGTACAGCTTCGACACCACCGAGGAGAACGCGCTCTCCAGCTACATGACCATGCGCGCCGCGTACGACCGGATCTTCCAGCGCGTGGGCGTGAAGTACCGCGTCGTCGCCGCCGACTCCGGCGCGATGGGCGGCAACACCAGCGCGGAGTTCCAGATCCTCGCGGAGACCGGCGAGGACGCCATCGTGGTGTGCCCGTCGTGCGAGTACGCGGCCAACGTCGAGGCCGCCGTCGCGAAGCACGCGCCGTCCACCGTGGCCGCCGCCACCGCGTCGGGCAAGCGCGAGTCCGACGTCGCGACGCCCAACAAGAAGACCATCGAGGAGGTCGCGGAGTTCTTGAAGGTCCCCGCCACGCAGACCGTGAAGGCGGGCGTGTACCTCTTCGGCCAGGCGCCCGGATCGACCCCGCGCATGGCGCTGGTCTTCGTGCGCGGCGACCGCCGCATCAACGAGATCGCGCTCACCCGCGAGCTCACCGCCACCTGGCTGCGCCCCGCGGAGGACGAGGAGCTCTCGGCCGCCGGGCTGCACGCCGGGTACATCGGGCCGCGCGACCTGCCGGCCGGTGTCGAGAAGGTGCTCGTCGACCGAGAGGTCTCCGAGGTGACGGAGGTGATCACCGGCGCCAACAAGAGCGGCTTCCACCGGCAGCACGTGTCGATGGTCGACGCCCTCGCCTCTCTCGGCGAGCGCGCGAAGGTGGCGGACGTCCGCGCCGTCGGGAGCGGCGACCCGTGCCCCGAGTGCGGCGCGGGCCTGCAGGAGTACAAGGGCATCGAGGGCGGGCACATCTTCGTGCTGGGCACGCACTACACCGGGAAGATGGGCGCGAAGTTCCTCGATGAGAGCGGCGCGGAGAAGCTCATCGTGATGGGTTGCTACGGCATCGGCGTGTCGCGCCTCGTCGCGGCGACGGCGGAGCAGTGCTACGACGCCGACGGGCTGATGTGGCCGATGTCCATCGCCCCGTACCAGGTGATGCTCTCGGCGCTGGTCACCACGCCCGAGGCCGTGGCCGCGGCCGACGGGCTCTACGCCGAGCTCACCGCGCGGGGCGTCGAGGTGCTCTTCGATGACCGCGACGAGCGCCCCGGGGTGAAGTTCAAGGACGCCGACCTGCTGGGCATCCCGCTGCGGGTGACGCTCGGCAAGAAGAGCCTGGAGCAGGGGAAGGTGGAGCTGAAGGCCCGCAGCGGGAAGGACGTCGAACTCATCGACATCGCCACCGCGGCCGACGAGATCGCCGCGAGGGTGAAGGCCGCGCTGGGCTGAGCGGGGAGGGAGGAAGGCGCCGCGGGGGGCTCCGATGCCCTTCGCGGCGCTGGACGGACGCGCCTAGAGGCGGCGCTGCAGCTCGTTGGCGCCGCCGCCCTCGGTGGCGCGGCGGTAGGTGAACGCGCCGCGCAGCACGATGCTGCGACCCTCGTTGGTGAGGATGTACACGTCGACGGGGTGGCCGCGGTCGGCCTCGCGCGCTTCGGGCGTGGTGAGGACGATGGTCTCGTCGTCGGCGATGCCGACGTTCTGGGCGGGCTTCGGACCGACCCTGATCTCCAGGCCGCCGAGGGCGCGGAAGCCATGACCCCGGATGCGCACCTCCTCGCCGCCGCTCGGACGCCCGGAGGCGGGGTTGACGCTCTGGAAGAACACGCCGTCCTTCTTGCAACCCGTCGACGCGGCTGCGGACACGAGCAGCGAAGCCATCAGCACAGTGCGCAGCGCACGAATCATCGTTGAAACGCCTCCTCAGTTCGAACGCCGCGGACGCTAGTCGAGGGGCGTTGACAGGGTCAAGCGTCGATGGCGCGAGGCCTCTATTCGTGCAACCACTTGTGCCATTGAGCCAATGGCGACATCGGCAACCGGACTCCATAGACATGCACGCCGGCGGGCCTCCGCGGCGCGAATGTCACAACGATTTCGGTGAGACAGGGGCTTGTGCGACGTGGCATGGTCGCTGCAGCCTGAGAGCCGTTTACGACCATGCCTGACGTGGTGCGATTGAAGTGAGGTAACGCGACCGTGGCGAAGAACAAAGGCAAGCGCAACCGTTCGCAACGCAGCACCGTTCCCACGCCGTCGTCCACGCAGGCGGCGGAGGCGGTGTCCGCGAAGCCCGGAGCCCACGCGCACGAGGCCGAGGCCCGCGAGTCGCTCCCTCCCGGCGGCCGCTCGACGCTCTCCATCGATCCGACGCCCAGCAGCGACAACGTGATCCCGTTTCCCCGCTCCGCGGCCATGGCGGCTGAGGCGAGGGACACCAAGGCCACGCTGATCTCTGGCACCGACTCCTTCACGGCGCCGAAGGTGCCTGCGGAGCAGCCCGTGCAGCCCGCGCCGGAGACCGCGAAGCCCTCCGAGGACTCCGCGCTCCGACCACCCCCCGGGGAGCAGGAGCGCAGCACCATTCCCCCGGAGGAGGCGACCGGCGAGCGAGCCAGGGTGGTCACTCCGGAGAGCCCGGTGCTCCCCGAGAAGCCCGCGGAGAAGACCACGGAGAAGCCCGCGAAGCCCTCCGACGACGAGACCCGCAAGACCCTCCGGGGAGAGGTCGTCGGCAAGAAGGACGACACCCGACGCTCTCACAAGGAGTCGCTCTCGACGCACCTCAGCGACGAGGCCAGGGCCTTCTTCTCCGAGGCCGCCGCGGCCGCCGCCTACAAGCAGACGCACGACACCTTCGAAGACCTCGCTCCCGCTTCCGAAGAGCACGCCGCCGAGGTCGCCCGCAGCAGGCGCGCCATGACCATCACCGGCGTCCTGCTCGTCGGTGTCATCGCGGTGGTCGCGGGCTTCGGCATCTACTCGCGCACCAGCGTCCCCGAGACGGGCCTCGATCGGAGTCCGGCGGCGGTCGAAGCCCCTCCCTCCGCGGCGACCAGCCCGACGCCCGCAGCCGAGCCCGCGACGCCTCCTCCCGCGGCCGAGCCGACGCCTCCTCCTGCGGCCGAGCCTACCGCGGCTCCCGTCGCCGCGGCGACGCCTGCGGCCGAGCCGGCACCTGCGCCGACGGCCGCTCCCGCCGCCGAGCCGACGCCTGCCCCCGCCGCTGCGCCGACGCCCGTCGCCGCGGCGACGCCTGAGCCCACACCGGCTCCCGCGCCGCCTGCTCCGGTCGCGGCGCCAACCGGGCAGACGCCCCAGCAGCTCCTCGCCGCGGCGCGCTCGTTCCGTGGTCCCTTCGCTGGCAAGCTGGCGGCGTACAACGCGTACTTCGACGCGAACCCCACCGACGATCGCACCATGACGACCTACGCGATGAGCCTCGCGGAGAGCGCCCACAACGCCGAGGCCGAGGCGGTCGCCAACCGCGCGGTCACGGCCAATCCGCGCAGCGGCCAAGGCTGGTTCGTCCTCGCGTACGCCCGCTCGCAGCAGCGCAACCGCGCAGGCGCCGCCGAGGCGCGCACCCGCTGCATCGCGCTCGGCGGCACCTGGGCCAACGAGTGCCGCGCCATCCGCTGACCGTCCCCTTCGGCTGATTACCCTCTCGAGTATTCGATCAAGGAGTCCGCGGGTAGCGTCGGTTGCCCGGCGCCACCGCCACGCGGATGCCCTGGTTGCGCCCGTTGCTGTCGCAGCGGCCGTTGACGAAGAGCCAGGTCCGCAGCGACCCGTCGGACCACGCCGACGGAGCGGCCACGGAGGGGTCCACCCGGCCGCCGAGCGCCGCCGCCTCGGAGCGGGTGAAGTGCACGGCGTCGAACGATCCCGCGAGGCCGACCGCGCGCTGGAAGTCGCTGCCGCCGTCGAGGGCGAAGGGCGCGCTGCGGGCCGAGAAGAACAGCCGGTAGAGGGTGCGACCGGCGAGGCTGTCCTCCGCGCGCAGCGAGGGATCTCCCACGGCGCCTGACGCGTAGCCCACCACCCCGGCGTCGCGGGCGTCGTCGCCGGGGGCCAGCAGCGACTCGCGGCGGGGCGTGCGCTCGTCCGCGTCGACCCGACTGAGGGGCGCGGCAAGGGCCGTCGCCGTCGCCGACCAGATCGCCCCGGCGCTCTCGTAGGCGATGATCAGCGAGTCGTCCCGGCGCACCACCAGGGTCGGCGCTCTCAGCGGCGTCAGCTCCCCTGCGCTCGCGTCGGCGGTGAGCCTCGGCTCGTCCGAGGAGCGCCACGTGCGGCCATCGGCGCTGGTCGCGAGGCCGAGGCCCGCGGCGGTGTCGAAGACCATCGCGAAGCCGTCGCGGGTGGCTGCGACGTCGGGCGCTCCGACCCCGTCGCCGTGCCACGCGAGGGAGGGGGCGAGCACCTCCTCGGGCGGCGCTTCGAGGCGGCGGCCATCGACGACGACGGCCCGGAGGATGGTGCGGCGCGCGCCCTCGCGGCGGGTGAAGTAGAGCGCGGTGCGGTGCGGACCCAGCGGCAGCGCGGCCGGGTCGGAGAGGACGACGGACTCCTCGCGCAGCAGGCAGAGGCCCTCGGAGAGCTCCTCGCTGTCGAGCAGGCGGTAGGGGCCGCTGCGACCGGAGGGCAGGTCGGTGTCGCCAGCGCCCGGCGACGCGAGGGTGCCGCAGCCCGTGACGAGCGCGAGGACGACGGTGCGGAGGGCCCTCATTCGAAGCCCACAGCGAGGGTGGTGCCGAGGTTGAGCACGGTGCCCGTGGCCAGGTAGTCACCGACCGGGTCGTTGGGGTCGGCCTTCACGATCGATCGGGAGTTGAGGAGCTGCATCGAGGCGTGGACGTCGAGGACGACGGTTCCTGGGAGGAGGGCGCCGAGGCGGCGGAGCGTGAGGCCGAGGCCGAAGGCGGCGACGTGGCGCGAGGCGTCGATGAAGTTCGTGAGGCCCGCCTGGGCGGGCACCGGCGTCGGGTCGAAGTGGTAGCCGAGGCGAAACGCGAGCGAGTGGCGGCCCACCGGGGTCGTGAGCTCGAGGCCCACCCGGGGGACGAAGGTGTCATGGAAGCGCATCGCCTCGCGCGCCGCGGGCTGCGGAACCGACGGCTGGCGGAGCCCCGGGACGCCCGCCGGAATGGTCAGGTCGAGCGCCACGTCGAGCGAGGCCGTGGGGTTCTCGTAGCGCGACCACTGCACCCACATGAGGTCGGCCATCACGCGAAGCTCCGGGGTCATGCGCCACACCGCGCCGAGCGCTACCTGCCGCGGCTGAAAGGCCGTCATGACGTGGGAGCGGAGCCCGTAGTGACCGGGGATGGTGAGCGCCCTCGGGTCGTTGATGCCCCCGACGACGATCTGCCCCTGGAGGTCGGCGTCGAGCGCCGTGTCGAGCTTGAACTCGTCGCGGTAGGCCGCGCCCAGGGTGACGTTGCCGGGGAGGTCGACCTGCGCTCCGGCCTGGAGGTAGCGCACCGCCGTGAGGTCGGCGTCGACGCCGTGGGTGAGCGCGCTGTTGGCGGGCTGCGTGGCGGAGATGCGGCCCGAGATGTCGAAGCCGCCGCGGGTCGAGGCCATGAAGACCAGGCCCGCGCCGAGGCGCAGCCAGCGCCACGGGGAGATCGCCAGGCTCGCGGCGATGTAGAGCCGCTGAAGCCGAACGGAGTAGAGCTCCCAGCGGGGCTGCGTCTGCGGCAGGGCGCGCACCTGCGAGAGGCGCTCGTCGGGGACGTGCACCGCGAGGCCGAAGGCGAAGGGCAGGCGGAAGATGCGGCCCGGGGCGACGAGTCCACCGACGAAGCCGCGGGTGGAGTCGACGTGGTTGTCGCGACCGTCGGTGTTGAGCGAGGGCGAGGTGTAGAGGTAGCCGAGCTCGGCGCGGAAGGAGCGCAGCCGGGCGAGTCCCGCGGGGTTGTAGTAGCCCGCGGAGACGTCGCCGACGTCGGCGGTGACCGCGCCGCCGAGCGCCGTCGAGCGGGAGAGGAAGCCGTACATGTCCAGCGGGTTGGCGCGAGCGCCTGCCGGGGCGAGGGCGAGGGCGAGGGCGAGGGCGGTGGCGCGCATGGCTTAGAAGGTCACCGACGCGCTGGCGCCGATGTGAAGGAGGGCGCCGCCGTGGGAGACCGTGGCGGTGGCGGTGGCGGCGTCCCGGGGGGCGAGCCAGTGGGTCTGCGAGAAGACGTCGACCGTGTAGCGGGTGCCCGCCGCCGTCGCGCCGACGCTGAGGCCCGCGGCGAAGACGTGGCGGTCGTTGTCGAGGTAGGCCCTCGCGGCGGTGGCGGCGGGCGCGGGCGATGGCTCGTAGAAGTAGCCGCCGCGCAGCGCGACGTGGGTGCCGTCATCCCAGGTCCAGCGGTGCTCCACGCCGAGGCGGGGCACCAGCGTGTCGCTGAACTCCGCCGCCGGGGGGACAGGGCTGTTGTCGGTGGTCGCGGAGGAGGGGCCCGGGTAGGCGCTCCAGCGCTTGCCCGTCACGCCGAGCGCGGCGGTCCATCCACGGTGCTGCCAGGCGGCCTCCACCTGGAGCTGCGCGGGGTCGTACTGCGCGACGCCGGAGATGTTGAAGACCGGCAGGCTGATGCCGAGGTCGCGGGCCTCGATGGTCACCAGGAAGGTCGCCACCAGCGAGCCGCGGTACGTGGCCCCGACGCGCCAGTCGCCGCGCTCCCACTGGGCGCCGAGCACGGGCGCGTAGGTCGCGACGAGCTGATCGTCGATGCGCGAGCTCGATCGACCGGAGGCGTCGGCGGCGACCAGCACGGTGCCGGTGAGGCCCGCCATGGCCATCACCCCGGCGCCGAGGCGGAAGCCCGCGGGCAGCGAGACCCCGAGGCCGATCTGCAGCGCCACGGTCTGCACCCGGTCGGGAAGGATCACGAACTGCGGCGTCGTCGCTCGGGTGATGCGCCCTCGGACGATGACGTTGGTGGGCGTGAAGAACCCGAGGCCCAGCGCGACCCGATCGCGGAGCACGCCCCCGAAAGGGATGGGCAACCCGACGCCGATCATCGTGGCCGAGCCGGTGTCGGCGGCGAAGTGCCGACCGTCGAGGTCGAGCCAGAAGGCGGTGCCCACGTAGCCGAGGGTGAGCGAGCGCTGGCGAAGCCGCGAGAGCCCGGCGGGGTTGGCGTGCACCGCCGAGAAGTCGTCTGCGAAGGCCGCGCCGGTGCCGCCCAGGGAGACCAGCCGGGGGCCGAAGCCGAAGAGGTCCTGCGGGGAGGCGGCGGCGAGGGAGCTGGAGAGGCTCAGGGCGAGGGCGGCGGCGAGGGCGGGGCGCTGGGCGCGGGACACCACGGCGACGCTACACCGCTCGCGGGCTCTACTGGAATCTCTCCTTGCGCGCTGCGAAGCGTTGCTCGTAGCGTGCCCGTCCCCTGTCATGAGCCGACGCGTCCTCGTCATCACCCCGACGTACAACGAGCGGGAGAACCTCCACGCCTTCCTCGACGCGCTCTTCGCGGTCGCCCCTCAGGTGGACGTCCTGATCGTCGACGACAACTCCCCGGACGGCACCGGCGCGCTGGCCGACGAGGTGGCCGCGCGCGACCCCCGGGTGCACGTGCGCCACCGCGCGGGCAAGCTCGGGCTCGGCACGGCCTACCTCGAGGGCTTCCAGTGGGCCCTCGCGCAGAACTACGACGTGGTCTTCGAGATGGACACCGACCTCTCGCACGACCCGCGGTACGTGCCCGAGTTCATCCGGGCGATCGAGGCCGGCGCCGACGTGGTGATCGGGTCGCGCAACATCCCCGGCGGCGGCGTCGAGGGCTGGGGGCCGGGGCGGCACTTCGTGTCCAAGGGCGGCAGCGTCTACGCCCGCACCATCCTCGGACTCGACGTGCGCGACCTTACCTCGGGCTATAAAGCCTTCACCCGCGACGCGCTTCAGCGCATCGACCTCGGCGGGGTGAAGAGCAACGGGTACTCGTTCCAGATCGAGCTTACGTACCGCGCGGTGCTGCGGGGGATGCGCGTGGCCGAGGTGCCGATCCTCTTCGTCGACCGGCGCGCGGGGGCCTCGAAGATGTCCCGGAAGATCTTCGCCGAGGCCGTGGTGATGGTCTGGAAGCTCCGCCTCGACGCGCTGCGCGGGCGGATGTAGTCCCTCTCCCCGCCGGCGCGGGGAGCGCGGGAGGCGGCGGGTCAGGTGGTGATGGTCACGTGGACGGCGCCCGCGACGGCCTTGCTGCGCCCTCGGCCGAGCAGCAGCTCGTAGTGCCGCACGCTCGCGTCGGCCCCGGCCTCATCCTGCCGTAGCGTCACCAGTCGGAGGCCGGTCTCGCGCTGGATGCGCCGCAGCACCGAGTCGATCGGCGTCTCTCCCTTGGGGAGCTGCACCCGACCGCAGGTCATGCCCTTCACCAGCTCGCTGCCGCGGGTCACGATGAATCGCGCGCCCATCAGAGCCCCCTCCGCGGCGAGGCCGCGTGCATGGCGGTGGCCGCCGTCGTCCCGACCGATCGATGTCCTGATGCCTTCGTGTGGATGGTGGTGTGCACAGTGACTGCTCCTCGTCGGAGAGGCTCCTTTGCAGCAGTTGTTCCACAGCGAATCCATCGGGAAAATGCCCGGTTTCGAGGAGATGGTGCGGCTCCTCAGGTGAGGCGTGCGGCATCGTTGTCCGCTTGTTGCGCGACCGGTGTGTGCAAGGCTGGTACAGGCTCTGCTCAGCTCACCGAGGGGTTGGGGATGTTCGCGGGGGCGTGGCGCTCGCCGGGGTCTTCGTCCGGCACCAGCCCGACGCGGGGCGGGGGAATGGTGTCGCCGAACCAGGCGAAGAACTCCACGAGCTGCCGCTTGCGGGCCGCGGGGATGAAGTCGAAGTTGGTCCCCCGGTCGGTGACCTCCCAGAACTCCGGCGAGGTGACCGAGAGGATCTCGTCCCGGATGGACGCGAGCCGCGCCGGGCTCTCGTAGCGCATGTCGCGGAAGACCTCTCGCGCGGAGGTCTCGTCGTGGTGCAGGAGGTACCAGGTGGCGAGCTTCACCTGCGCCTTGCGCACGCCCTTGAGGGAGGCCTCGCGGGTGCCGCCGTCGCCCTCCTTGTCGACCTGGAGGAAGATGTGAAGCAGCTCCTGGCGCTCGGGGGACTGCCGGTTGAAGGCGATCTCGTTGAGGGTGCAGAGGTCGTAGGCCGAGGTCTCGAGGATGAACCCGAGGTCGGCGTTGAACGCGAGCTGGCCGTAGTACTTGAAGTACCGCGCGATCTCGACGGCGAAGCGGCCCTGGTTGCGCTGGAGGGCGGCCTCCGCGAGCAGGCGGTACTGGTGGAAGACGTTGTAGGCGGTGCGCACGTCGCGGCCGTTGACGGTGCTGCGGAGGTACGTGTTGAAGAACTTGATGCAGAGCGAGACGACGCGTGGCTCGGAGCGGTCCATGGCGCTCTCGGCGAGCTCGCGGGTCTTGATGGCGACGACGTAGCAGAGCTCGCGGCTGCCTCCGAGGCCGCCCTGGTAGATGGTCTGAAACTGCCGCAGCAGCTTGAACTCGAACCAGTCGCGCTCGCGCCCGACGGACTCGAGCACCTCCGGGGACATGGAGACGAAGTCGGGGTTCTCCGCGACCGCGTCGGTGATGACGAACCAGTCGAGGGGCAGCGCGCCCTTCACGTCGAGGTAGTCCTGGCCGAGGTCGCCGAGCGCGGTGACGCTGGCGATGGCGATGGCGCCGTCGTGGTTGGCCATCGCGTTGAGCACGACGTCCGAGAGCTGCTCGGTGCCGTCGGCGGCGTTCTCCTGGATGGACTCCGCGCTGCGCTGCGCGGTGCCGATGATGGCCGGCGCGCTGCGGATGACCGAGAGGGTCTCCGAGCGGATGCGCGCGACGATGTTGAGGGGGTTGAGGAAGTCGAAGACGAACGCGAAGTACGGCAGCAGCAGCAGCATGCTGAGGGTCATGAGCGCCATCGAGACGAGCGTCCCCCACACCGGGACGAAGTCGTCGCGGAAGGTGAACGACACCCAGATGGAGTCGATGGCCGCGATGACGAAGAAGCCCATCACGGTGAAGTTCACCTTCGAGCGGAAGAAGAGCTCGGTGATCTTGTGCGTGTACCGGTTGGCCGCGAGCTCGACGATGATCGCGACCACCGAGATGGCCACGCCCAGCAGCGCCGTCACGAGCTGGCTCACGTCGCGCAGCAGGTCGGAGATGGGGCCGCCCTCGAAGTGGGTGAGGTTCCAGAGGAGCGGCGGAGCCTTCGGGAGGCGACGCGCGTCGAGCCAGTGCGAGGCCAGGAAGATCAGCGCCGAGGCGCCCAGCAGGAAGAGGAAGGGATAGAGCCAGACCTGCAAGGGGACGCGCCGCTCCTGGCGTGAGCGCCCCGATCGAGAGGGCGGGCGATCGTCCGGTGCAGGCGGTGGCGTGGTGGGTTCCCCGGAAGGCAGGGCGGCGGCTGCGATCACCGGGCGGAGTATCGCCCCGTTCGCCCCGAAGGAGGGAGCGCGACCGATCAGCGCTGCACGATGAGCACCCGGTTGGCGTCCGTGTACGAGACGGCGCCGTGCTCGCCGCCGCAGTTCCAGCACGACGACCAGACGACCTCGCGGCGGGCCTCGCCGAAGGCCAGCGCGATCGCCACGGCGTCGTTCTGAAGCAGGAAGCTCGACGCGTGGCGGTAGCGCCCGTCGGGCAGCACCCAGAGCGCGGCGACCCAGCTCCCCGCGCGCGAGCGCCCCGCCAGCACCAGGATGTCCTCGCCGAAGGTCGGGCTCCATCGCACCGGGTTGACCGTGAAGGTGTACTCCGGGTGCAGCTCCACCGTGGTCGCCCCGTGGTTCATCACCTCGGTGACGGCCTGCGGGAGAAACATCGCCAGCCCCTCGCGCAGGCGCAGCCGCTCCAGCTCCGGCACGCTCGCGATCAGCGCCGACACCTGCGCCGCCGTCATGGGCTCCTCGCGGAAGGGCCGACGAGAGACCTCCCGCGGGTACGTCATCGACGGCGGCGGCGCCCCGCCGCAGCAGCGGAAGGTGAGCTCCAGCCCCGCCTGCGTGGGCAGCGCGGTGCGTCGCGAGGCGCAGCGGTGCAGCGGCGCGGCGGCCGTCGCCGAGGCGCCACGGATGATCGCCCTCTCGTCGATGTCGTCGCGGGTCCACTCCGCGAGCCGGGTGCCCATGGAGAGGGCCCCCTCCGGCGAGGCGCAGCGGCCGAGCTCGCCCTGCGCGCAGAGCGCTCCTCCCCAGGTGTTGCCGCCAGGAAACATCGCCCCGCCAGGGCCCTTGCAGGCGCGCTCCCACTCCAGCTCCGAGCAGAGCCTGCGGCCGCGCTCGGAGCACGCCCGCTCCGCGGCCTCGCGGGTGAGGCCGCTGGAGGCGGGCTGCGCCGGATCGTTGGGGAAGGGCAGCGCGTCGATGGTGAAGGCCGGGAGCTGCACCCGGGCGAGGTCGGCCTCGACGGAGGGGTCTCGGCCGGGGTCGCCGGGCGTGCTGCCGAGGGCGAACGACCCGGCGGGGACGGTGACCATCGCACCGGCCGCGGGGACCGGGCGGGTCGTGACGCTCGTCGAGGGGCCGGTGTCGGCCGCCGGGGCGCGCAGCGGAATGGGCTCCCTCGGAGGCTCGACGCGCGGCCTGCGAGGCGCCGGGGTGGCGGCGTCGGGCGAGGACGGGCGGGAGGAATGGCACGAGACCCCCGCGAGGGTGGTCAGCACTGCCGCTGCGATTGCCGTACGCCGACGCACGCTGGCGGCGCTAGCACGCCATCGCCCCGAGGGACCACTTCCCGACCCAATCCCGTTGCCTCGGTGCTCCCCGCAGAGATACTCCCTGCGCCTCCGACGCTGAACAGCGCCGCGCCCTCGTGCAACCGATTGGCCAACTCGTGATGACCCCACAGCTCCGCCGTCTACTGCTCGCGGCCGTCGCCCTCACGGCGATGTCGTCCGCGTGTCGCCGCCCGGTCGGCTCGCCGCTCCCGCCGCGCACCACCTGCCGCAACACGGTCTTCGGGCTCGGCCCTCGCGACGTGCTCACGGTCACGGTCTTCAACGAGGCCAACCTCACCGGCGAGTACCGCGTCGGGGAGGACGGGACCATCACCTTCCCCTATCTCGGTCGGGTGCGGGTCATCGGGATGCAGGCCGGCGACCTCTCCGACCTCTTCCGCAGCCGGCTCGGCGAGCGCTCCCCGGAGAACCCGCAGGGAGGCAACATCCTGCGAGACCCGACGGTGCGCGTGGAGGTGAGGGAGATCAACAGCCGACGCATCTCCGTCTTCGGCCAGGTGCAGCACCCCGGGGTGTTTCCGCACCAGCAGTGCATCACCCTCACGCAGGCGATCTCCCTGGCCGGTGGCTTCACCGCCGTCGCCGACAAGAACTCCGTGCGCGTCACCCGCATCGACCCCAACGGCCAGCGTCGCACCTACGTGCTGCGCGCCGAGGACATCGCCGAGGGCCGCGCCCCGGACTTCGACCTGCTCCCCGACGACGTGATCTTCGTCACCGAGAGCCTCACCTGACCGGAGCGCCTCCCCCCTTGTCGCGAGACCCCTGGACCCCCGCGTTCATCGACGCGCCCTGGGCGGAGGCGCTGCTCCCCGCCTCCCAGCGCCTCCGCGACCTCCCCGGCTGGCCCTCGCTCGACGAGCTCAACGATCGCCTCGGCGCGCTGGTGAACCCCGCCGGGCTGCGCCCGGTGCGCTTCGCCGCCTCGGTGCCCCGCAGCCGCCGGGCGAAGCACCGCGGCGTCGAGGCCCTCTACGACGTCCGCATCCACCGCGACGGCGAGGTGTCCACCCGCCTCGGCAACGCCCACGACCTCTTCAACGCCCTCATCTGGGCGATGTTTCCCCGCGCCAAGAGGGCGGTCGCGAGGCGCCAGCACGACGCCCACCTCCGCCGCCTCGGGGCCCGCGTGGGAGCTCTCCCCAACGCCCGCTCCCGGGAGCAGGACACCCTCGCCATGATCGACGAGGGCGGAGTCCTCGAGGGCCCCTCCGGGAGCCTCCTCTTCGGGCACGCGCTTTACGAGCATCTGTATGACGGCGACCCCGGGGTGCGGGGCTACCCGGTGCGGCTCGCCTCGGGGCCTTCGGACGAGGCGCTCGCGGAGGCCCTCTCGGACGACGCCCGCTTCGTCGAGCCCGGCGGGGCGGCGGCGGTCCCCCTGGCGGGGGTGCTTCGACCCGGTGCTTCGCTGGAGTAGGCTTCCCGGCAATTCAACATGGCTGACGCGATCCGCTTCTCGCTCAACGGCAGGCCCGTCACAGTGACCGGGGCCTCCACCCAGACCACCCTCCTCGACTGGCTCCGCGCCAACGGCACCACCGGCCCGAAGGAGGGCTGCGCCGAAGGCGACTGCGGCGCCTGCTCGCTCGTCATGCGCGACCGCGACGCGTCGGGCGCGGCGGTGTGGAGGTCGTTCTGTAGCTGCATCACGGTGCTCCCGATGATCGACGGGCGCGAGCTGCTCACCCCCGAGGGGCTCGCCGAGGGTGGGCCCCACCCGGTGCAGTCCGCGATGGCCGACCGCTACGGATCGCAGTGCGGCTATTGCACGCCCGGCTTCGTGATGTCGATGTTCGAGGGCTACCACCGCGCCGACACCGGCGAGGCCCACCGGGTCGCCGACCAGCTCTGCGGCAACCTCTGCCGCTGCACGGGCTACCGGCCCATCCGCGACGCGATGGGCGACGCGCTCCAGCAGCGCGACCCGGGCGACCGCTTCCACCTCAAGCTGAGCGAGCCGCTGCCGGCGCTCCCGGCGCTCACGCTCCACGGCCGGGCCGACGAGCGCTTCGACCGGCCGCAGTCCCTCGACGCGCTGCTGGCGCTCCGGGCGGAGTTTCCCGACGCGGTGCTGGTCGCCGGGGCGACCGAGGTGGGCGTCGAGCTCAACAAGAAGCCGAGGGATTTCCCTCACCTGATCTCGACCGAGGCGGTGGCCGAGCTGCACGTCGTCCACTCCGGCAAGGCCGTCTATCGCGTCGGCGGCGCGGCCACGCTCACCGCCATCGAGGAGAAGCTCGGCGAGAGCCTCCGCCCGCTGGGCAAGATGCTGTCGGTGTTCGCGTCGCGGCAGATCCGCAACCGCGCCACGCTCGCGGGCAACCTGGTGACGGCCTCGCCCATCGGCGACCTCGCGCCGGTGCTCCTGGCCTACGACGCCTCGGTGGTGCTGGCCTCCGTGCGGGGTCGACGCACGGTGCTGCTGGAGGACTTCTTCCTCTCGTACCGCAAGACCGCGATGGCGCCCGACGAGGTGATGGTCGCGGTGGAGATCCCGAGGGACCCGCTGCCCGAGGTGCCCTACCGGCGGTCGGACAGCTTCAAGGTCAGCAAGCGCCGCGAGATGGACATCTCCATCGTGGCGGGCGCCTTCGTGGTCGACCTCGACCCCGACCGGACGATCACCCGCGCTCGCCTCGCCTTCGGCGGCGTCGCGGCGACGCCGGTGCGGGCGAAGGCCACCGAGGCCGCGCTCCTCGGACGACCCTTTACCGTCGACGGTATTCGCGACGCGCTCTCGGTGCTCGCCGACGAGTTCACGCCCATCACCGACGCCCGCGGCGGCGCGGCGTACCGGCGGCAGCTCATCCCCAACCTGTTCGAGAAGTTCGTCTCCGGCGACCGCTCTCTCTCGCAGGACCTCCCGCTCGACTACGTCACCACCCCCGCGGAGGGCGCCCTCGACGCCTCGCGCTCGCTGCGCCACGAGAGCGCCCTCGGGCACGCGACCGGCGCCGCTCGCTACGTCGACGACGACGCCCAGCGCCGGGGCATGCTCACGCTCTGGCCGGTCACCTCGCCGCACGCCCACGCCCGCATCCTGCACCGCGACGCCTCGGCCGCGCGGGCCTACCCCGGCGTGGCCGCGGTGCTGCTCGCGGAGGACATCCCGGGCGTCAACGACGTGGGCGCCGTGCGCCAGGACGAGACGCTGCTGGCCGCCACGGAGGTCTGCTACCACGGGCACATCGTGGCGGTGGTGGTCGCCGACGACGAGCAGACCGCGCGTCGCGCCGCCGCGCTGGTGGTGGTCGACTACGAGCCGCTGCCCGCGCTGCTCGGGGCGGAGGCCGCCATCGCGGCGGACAGCTTCCACACCGCGGGTCACCGCATCAGCCGCGGAGAACCCGACGAGGCCCTCGCGCGCTCTCCCCACCTGCTGAGCGGGACCTTCACCCTCGGCGGCCAGGAGCACTTCTACCTGGAGACCCACGCCGCCTCCGCCGAGCCCGGCGACGACGGCGACGTCGTGGTGCGCTCCTCCACGCAGCACCCGTCGGAGATCCAGGCCGTGGTCTCCCACGTGCTGCACCTGCCGAGAAACAAGGTCGTGGTGGAGTCGCCGCGGATGGGCGGCGGCTTCGGCGGCAAGGAGACGCAGGGCAACACCTGGGCGGCGCTGGTGGCGCTCGCCGCGGTGAAGACCGGGCGCGGGGTGCGGGTGCAGGTCGAGCGCGACCTCGACCTCGCGCTCACCGGCAAGCGCCACCCCTTCTTCGCGAAGTGGGAGGTCGGCTTCGACGACCGGGGGATGCTGCTCGCCGCGAAGGTCGCGCTCACCGCGGACGGCGGCTGGGCGCTCGACCTGTCGGAGTCGATCTGCGACCGCGCGGTCTTCCACCTCGACAACGCGTACTACATCCCCGCGGTGGATTTCTTCGGCCGCGTGGCGAAGACCAACGTGTGCTCGCACACCGCCTTCCGAGGCTTCGGCGGGCCGCAGGGGATGCTCGTCATCGAGGAGGTCATCGACCGGGTGGCGCGCACGCTGGGGCTCCCGGCGCACGTCGTGAGGGAGCGAAATTTCTATCGGGGGGAGGGCGAGAGCAACACCACCCACTACGGCGAGCTGATCGAAGACAACCGCCTCGGGCGCATCTGGCCGGCGCTCATGGCCTCGTCGGACTTCGCCTCGCGACGGGCGGAGATCGAGGCCTTCAACAAGAGCAGCCCGCGCATCAAGCGGGGCATCGCCATCACCCCGGTGAAGTTCGGCATCTCCTTCACGGCGACCTTCCTCAACCAGTCGGGGGCGCTGCTGCACCTCTACCGCGACGGGTCGCTCCAGGTGAACCACGGCGGCACCGAGATGGGGCAGGGGCTCAACACGAAGATCCTGGGCATCGCGATGCGCGAGCTGGGCCTCGACCGCGACTCCGTGCGGGTGATGCGCACGGCGACGGACAAGGTTCCCAACACGTCGGCGACGGCGGCGAGCGCGGGGGCCGACCTCAACGGCGCGGCGGTGCGCGACGCCTGCGTCACGCTGCGGGAGCGGCTGCGCCCCATCGCGGCGCACCTGCTCGACGCGCCCCTCGACGACGTCCAATGGAAGGACGGCGCCTTCGTGGCCGACGGGCGCTCGGTGCCCATCAACCGCAAGCTCGCCGAGCACGCGTACCTGAAGCAGACGCCGCTCTCGGCCACCGGCTTCTATCGCACGCCGGGCGTGCACTACGACAAGAGCGCCGGGCGCGGAAAGCCCTTCCACTACTACGCCTTCGGCGCGGCGGTGACCGAGGTCGAGGTCGACGGCTACACCGGCATGAAACGGGTGCTGCGTACGGACATCCTCCACGACGTGGGCGACTCGCTGAACCCCGGCGTCGACCGCGGCCAGGTCGAGGGGGGCTACGTGCAGGGCGTCGGCTGGCTCACCGGCGAGGAGCTGCTCTGGGACGCCAAGGGCAGGCTGCTCACGCACTCCGCGAGCACCTATCAGATCCCCTCGTTCAGCGACGCGCCGAGGGACTTCCGGGTGACGCTGCTGCCCGACGCCGCGCAGTCCAACACCATCCACGGCAGCAAGGCCGTGGGCGAGCCTCCGTTGATGCTGGCGATCAGCGCGCGCGAGGCCATCCGGGAGGCCGTCGCGGCCTTCTCCGACAGGCCCGGCGTGGTGTCGCTGGCCTCCCCGGCGACGCACGAGGCCATCCTGGCCGCCATCGCCTCGCGCCGCTCCTAGGACCCTCCCCGACGCCTCACCCCACCGACGCAGGCGCGGCCGTCGTCGGTCGGCTCGGCGGCCCTACAGCTTGCGAACGACCGCGGCGATGCGGGCGAGGCGCTCTCCCGCGCGTCCGCGACCGATGGGAGCGATGCCTTCGAGCGACCCGCCGAGGCGCTGGAGGTACTCGCCGGCTGATCCGACGTTGCCGTTGGCCTCGGCGCGGGCGACGCGGCGGAGGTCGACCCGCTCGGCGGGGAGGTAGGCCCCGGCGGCTTCGAACAGCCCGGTGCCGAAGACGCCCCAGGAGCAGATCACGTCGGCGTCGCGCACGAAGGCCCTCCAGCGCTGGAGCGCGTGGGCGCGTGGCTCACCGTGGAGCACGTCGTCCGCGCAGAGCCCGGTCTGCGCGGCGGTGCCCGGCGCCAGCGGGTGCTCCGGGGCGATGAGCGCCTCGAAGGTCTCCCCCGTGGAGGGACGGTGCGCGACCCACTGGATGAGCTCCTCGGGCCACGCGGGGGCCTCGCCGCCTCGCGGTCGGGGCCAGGAGCTGGCCTCGCCGATGACGCACACCACGTCCGCGGCGCGGTCGTGGAGGGGGGAGAGCGCGCGCGGCCTCGGCGGCCTCGGCGGGCGTGGGCGTCGGCCCCGGTGGTTGCCCTGCGTGGCCTCGCAGGCGATCTGCGCGTCGATCATCGCCCGGAAGGGCGAGAGCATCGCGAGGAAGCGGTCGGGGTCGGGCTCGAGGGCGCCCAGCACATGGACCAGCGCCTCGAGCGTGGAGACGAAGCTCTCCGAGGGCTCTCGGCGGATGCGGTACTCGCTCGGCGCGGGGGGACGGAAGGCGTAGCGGGGGAGCATCGCCAGCACGGGGTTTCGCGCCACGAGCTTGCGGGTGAGGCTCCAGGTTCCATCGACGACCACCAGGGTGATGGGGCCGGAGGGAGGGTGCTCGACGATGTCGATGGCCCCTTCGCCGGGGTAGAGCAGGGCCGCGGGGCGGTCAGGGTCGGAGAGGGCGCGGGCGAGGGCCGCGGAGGAGCTCCAGTCGATGCCGACGTGGAGCTCGGAGTTGGGGAGGCAGAGGCTCGCCATGCGCGCGGTGCCGATGGCGACCTCGCGCTCTCGAGGGTGCTGGAGCAGCACCACGCGGGTGCGGGTGTCGAGCGAGACCAGGTGGGGGCACCAGCAGAAGGCCACCGGGCGCAGGCAGCGAGAGCAGGTCGCCCGGGGCGTGAAGGGGATCGGGGCTTCGGGGAGGGGGCGGTGCATCGGTAGGGGGGAGAGGGGATGGTACGCGCTCCCACGGGGGTCAAGGGCGCCGCGGAGAGCAGCGGACCCGGAGGGGCGTGGTACGGTCGATCGCTCGCCTGCGCGAGGAGCGATCGAGCGATCACCAGCGGGGCGGAGCATCGGCGGAGGTTTGTTGGTGCTGCGACGTGATCCCTTGATGTGGGTAGACTTCGAGCGCGCTCGGCTCGAGCTCGCCCGGCTGAAGGTGTCGGACAGCGACGCCGTCCCGGCACTCTTCGCCCGCGCGGCGGAGATCTGCTCGCGCGCGCTCCGCGTCGAGCGCGTCGGCATCTGGTCGCTCGAGCCCTCCCTCTCGGGGCTCCTGTGCGTCCACCTGCTCGACCGTCGAGTGCCCGGCGCCACGGCCGGGGGGGTGCTCCGTCACGCCGACCTCGGGCGCTACGCCCGCGCGCTGACCGAGCGGCGCTACATCGCCTCGACGGACGTCCGCAGCGACCCGCAGACCGCCGACCTCGTGGAGGAGTACTTCGGTCCGCTCGGCGTGGTGTCGACGCTCGATGTGCCGCTCTACCGCGGCGGCGAGGTGATCGGCGTCGTCTGCCACGAGCACCGCGGCGAGCAGCGCGTCTGGACCGAGGAGGAGGGCGCCTTCGCCATTTCGGTGGCGGACATGCTCGCGCACGCCCTCACCGCCGCCGAGCTCGCCGAGGCGCAGGAGGCGCTCAACGCGATGGAGCACGCCCGCCAGGACGCCCTCCGCGCCGAGGCGCTCGCTCGCGTGGCCCGCGGCCTCGCCCACGACCTTGGCAACTCGCTGCAGTCGATCCTCGCTCAGGCGGAGTTCCTGATGCGCGTGGCCGACGACCCGGCGCAGGTGCGCGAGACCGCCCGGAGCATCCGCGACCTCGGGGCCCACGCCGGCCGCATCACGGCGGGCATGCGTGAGTTCGCTCAGGGCGTCGACGCGGCGCCGAAGGTGGTGGAGCTCGACGCGCAGGTGCGCTCGTCGATCGAGGCGCTGCGCGGCCTGGCGGGCGTCGACCGGGAGTTCTCCTCCTCGCTGGGCGCGGCGGGCGCGCAGGTGGCCCTCGACCCCACGGGCTTCGAGCGGGTGCTCGCCAACCTGGTGGTCAATGCGCGCGAGGCCACGGAGGCCGGCGGCTCGATCAGGCTCTCGACGAGAGTCTTCGGCGGCGAGGTCGAGGTGGAGCTGCGAGACGACGGCCGGGGGATGGACGAGGCCACGCGGTCGCGGGTGTTCGAGCCCTTCTTCACCACGCACGGGGAGGTTCCCCAGCGGGGCTTCGGCCTCGCGATCGTCGCCGCGGCGGTGCACGCCGCCGGAGGCGAGGTGAGCGTGGAGAGCGCGCCGGGCGAGGGGGCCCGCTTCCGCATCCGACTGCCGCTGGTCGAGGCGTCGGCGATCAGCGCGACGACGGGGTCGACAGCACCCGCACCGTGACCGCCACCACGCCCGCGCGGATCATCGAGATCGCCTCCGCGGCCGCGCGCGAGAGGTCGATGATGCGCTGGTTTCCTGCGAAGGGTCCGCGGTCGTTGATGCGCACCTCGACGCTCTCTCCGGTGTCGACGCGCCGCACCTCGACGCGGGTGCCGAATGGGAGCGATCGGTGCGCGGCGGTGAGCCTCGAGGGCGCGTAGGGCTCGCCGCTCGCGGTGGAGCGTCCGGCGAGGCGGTCGCTGTAGTACGACGCGTAGCCCTGCTGCACGACCCCCGGCGCGGCGCGGAGGGTCTCTCTCGCGGCGAGGGAGGTTCCGCAGCCGGCGAGGGAGAGAGTCGCCGCGATGAGCCAGGGCGTCGCTCGCATGGGAGCAGGGTTTCCCGGATCAGCCCCGCGGTACAAGTTTCATGGGTGCATCGCGTCGGTCGGCGGGGCGGCCGCGTCGCCGCCAGGCATCGGCTGGCCGTGGCCCGGTCCGAGGATGCGCGGCCGGTAGGTGCCGTAGTCGAAGTGGTCCGAGTGCTCGGGCGTGTGGCACCCGGCGCAGACGTCGGCGGGCGCGTCGCGGCGGATGGTGGCGCGGCGGGCGGCGTCGCTGGTGGCCTCGACGTGGGCGCTGCCGGGGCCGTGGCAGACCTCGCACTGCACGTCGCGGAGCCCGGTGTTCTGCACGACCTCGCTGCCGCCGGGCTGGCGGTAGCCGGTGACGTGGCAGCCGACGCAGGAGAGGTTGAAGTTCTTCGAGGCGTCCTCGAGCGTCTGGTAGGCGTGGCCGTGGGGCGTGCGTTGCCAGACGTCGTAGGCCTCGGCGTGGCACGCGCGGCAGGCTGCGACGCCGACGTAGGAGGGCGCGCCCGGCGCCGGAGGAGGCGGGCGGAGCGAGGCGTACGCGACGCGGTTGCGCTCGTTGATGGCGCGGAAATAGCTGCCGATCTGCGCCTGCACCGCCGGCGCGCGCGGCACGTCCGGCGAGATCTCGAAGGACCTCGCCTCGAAGGCGCGCCCCGCGGTGGGCGCCGGGCGGCGGTCGAGCGCGGCCCGCTGTGCGGTCATCTCCTGGAGGCGAGCGCGCTGCGCGGCGACGGCGGCGCGGTCGACGGCGGGGTCGCGCTCCCACGCGGCGATGCGGCTGGCGAGGGAGCGCAGGCGCTCGTCGAGGCGCGACCGCTCGGCGGAGGCGCTCGCGTCGGAGGCGTCGTGGAAGGGGCCGTCGCCGCGGACGAAGAGGTCGACGGCGCCGAGTCCCTTGCCCTGGTCGATGGCGGTGAGCAGGTGCGCCTGGCCGATGCGCTCGGGCGGCGGCGGGGTGGCCGATGACTCTCTCGCGGCGATGACGAAGTCCACCCCGGCGACCTCGCCCGCGATGGTGCGCGCCACGCGGCGCGGAACCGACGCCAGCACCACCACCACGTCGGCCCGACCTCGCAGCGACGCGACGGCCGCGCGGGCCGCGGCCACCGGGTCGGTGGTCTCTGGAGCTCCCGAGGGGCGGGCTCCCTCGGAGGTGGCGAAGTCGCTCACCCCGACGAGGCCCACGCGCACGCCGCCGACCACCCTCACCGTGCTCCCCTCGCGGCCCGCGGCGTTGGCCACCAGGGCCGGGGCGCGCACCGAGCGAGCGGCGGCCTGGAAGCCTTCTGCGCCGAGCGCGTAGTCCGAAGGACCGGGCGCCCAGGCCGCGAGCTGGAGCCGCTCGAGGATGGGGCCGAGGGCCTCTACGCGGGCCCGCTCCTGGAAGACCATCTGGGCCTCGAGGGTGGGGTGCTCGTAGAAGAGGTTGCCCGTCGCCACGAGGAGGCTGTTGGGGTGCGCGGCGCGCTCCCGCTCGATCAGCGACGCCACGCGGTCGATGCCGCCGAGGGGCCGCGCCTGGCAGCCGCAGGGCTCGAGGTAGCCGTCGAGGTCGGCCAGGAAGTAGAGGCGTATCGAGGCGCTCTGGGTGATCGCGGCGGCGGCGGTCGGCGCGGGGCGGCGGCACGAGGCGCCGAGGCCGAACGACGCGCAGAGCGAGACCATCAGCAGGGCGTAGGCGCGGGAGGGGCGGAGCGCGGGCGGGGGCATCGCCGTCCTGGATTGCGGGGGACCGGGGGTGCCGTCAAGCGAGACCGAGTGCATGTCGCCGGGGGGAGGCGCTTGACGGGGTGGAGGTCGCGACGGTAGTTTGCGCGCCCCTGACGCCCATTGTAGGGCCGTCGTTGATCAGTCCCGGTATTAGGAAGGTCTCGCAATCATGGTCAAGATTCGTCTGGCGCGCGTGGGTACCAAGAAGACTCCGATCTACCGCGTGGTGGTGACGGACTCGCGCGCCCCCCGTGACGGCAAGCACATCGAGCTCATCGGTCTGTACGACCCGCGGGCGAAGGATGCTTCCAAGACCCTCGTGCTCGACCGCGACCGTCTGAGCCACTGGCAGAAGGTCGGCGCGCAGCTCTCCGAGGAGGTCACCAACCTCGTGAAGCGCAACCCCGCCGTCGCCGCCGCGTCCTGATCGTCGCGATCCCGCCGCCATGGTCGACCCCTTCCTCATCGTCCGTCACCTCGCCCGCTCGCTGGTCGACAAGCCCGACGCCGTGAAGGTGTCCGAGTCGTCCCGCGACGGGGCCGTGGTCATCGAGCTACGCGTCGCGCCCGATGACCTCGGGAAGGTCATCGGTCGTCGGGGCCAGACCGCCCGCGCCTTGCGCACCGTGCTGTCCGCCGCCACGGCGGTATCCGGGCAGCGCGTGCTCCTCAACATCGTCGAAGACTGAAAGTCCCCGGAGCGGAAATGTCGCGCATCGACCCCGCGCGCTGGATCCCCGTGGGCGTGCTCGGCCGCCCCAAGGGACTCCAGGGCGCCATCTGGCTGCGTCCCTTCAACGACGACATCGAGGCCCTTCGCGTCGGGCTCACCGTGCGCCTGAAGCGCGAGGGCCTCGGCGAGAAGACGCTCTCCATCGCCACCCTCTCCCAGGACGGCAAGGGCATCACCGTGACCTTCACCGGCGAGCGCACCCGCGAGGCCGTGGAGCCCCTGGTGCTCGCCGAGGTCTCCGTGCGCCGGGGCGACTTCGCGCCGCTGGGCGAAGGCGAGTTCTACCACTCCGACATGCCCGGGGCGGCGGTGCTCGGCGCCGCGGGCGAGACCCTGGGCGAGGTGGTGGAGATCCTCGCGTACCCCTCCATCGACGCGCTGGTGGTGCGCACCCCGAAGGGCGACCGCGAGGTGCCCATGACCGAGTCCAACCTGGTCTCCATCGACGCCGAGGCCGGCGTGGTGGTGCTCGCGGACGGCGCCCTCGACGACGAGGGCTGATCGGTGGACGTCTACCTCGTGGCCCTCTTCCCCGAGGTGCTCGACGGCTTTACCCGGTCGAGTATCGTCGGTCGCGCGGTGACCCAGGGGCTCGTGCGCTTCCACGGCGTGCAGATTCGCGACTTCTCCACCAACAAGCACCACACCGTCGACGACGCGCCCTACGGCGGCGGCAGCGGCATGGTGATGACCGCGCCCGCGGTGGTCGGAGCCATCGAGTCGCTGCCCGTCTCGCCGGAGACCGGCGAGGCGCCGTACCGCATCCTGATGAGCCCCACGGGGCGGCCCTTCACCCAGAGCATCGCCCGCGAGCTGAGCGCCCGCCCGGCGCTGGCCTTCGTGTGCGGCCGCTACGAGGGCGTCGACGAGCGGGTGCGCGCCTACGTCGACGACGAGCTCTCCCTCGGGGACTTCGTGCTCACCGGCGGCGAGCCCGCGGCGCTGGCGATGATCGACGCCGTGGTGCGGCTGCTGCCCGGGGCCCTCGGCAACGCCGAGAGCGCCTCGACGGAGTCGCACGGCGACGACGGGATGCTCGAGTATCCGCAGTACACCCGCCCACTCGATTTCCGCGGGGTGCTCGTGCCCGAGGTGCTGCGCTGCGGCGACCACGCGCGCGTCGCGAGGTGGCGCCGATGGCACTCGCTGCGCCGCACCCGCGAGCGGCGTCCCGACCTGTTCAACCGGGCGAAGCTGGGGCGCGAAGACCAGAAGCTCATCGACGGAGACGAACCATGAAGGGGAGGCTCTACCTGGCGCTGGTGCACCACCCGGTGCGCGGCCGCGGCGGCGACGAGATCACCACCTCGGTGACCAACCTCGACGTGCACGACATCGCGCGCACCGCCCGCACCTACGGCGTGGCGGGCTACTACGTGGTCACGCCCATCACGGCGCAGCGCGACCTCGTCAACCACATCCTCGGCTACTGGCGCGAGGGCAAAGGGGGGGACCGCGTGCCGGAGCGCACCGAGGCGCTCTCCATCGTGAAGGACATCGAGTCCATCGAGGCGGCCATCGCGGCGATCACGGCCCTGGAGGGCGTCGCGCCCCGGGTCGTGACCACGGCGGCGAAGGCCCGCGCGGAGGTGACCAGCTTCGAGTCGCTGCGCGCGGAGATGGCGGCGGACGACGGGCCGTGGCTGCTGATGTTCGGGACGGGCTATGGGCTGGCCGACCGGGTGCTCGACCGCGCGGACGTGCACCTCGCGCCGGTGCGCCCCGGCGGGTACAACCACCTGCCGGTGCGCTGCGCGGTGGCGATCATCCTCGACCGGCTACTGGGCGACGGCTGATCCCGACGGCGCGATGGGCGCCACCCGCGACTGGAGGAACGCGATGATCGCGGCCTCGTCGCGCACGGGCGCCCCGGGGAGCTGAACGAAGCGCTTCGCGAGCGACTTCCACTGCCCGGCCATGAGCAGCGCCCACACCTGGAAGAAGTCGATGCCGTCGAAGACGACGGCGTCCTGGCGGCCGTACTCGTCCTTGTTGCTCTCGAACTCGGTGGGGTACTCGGTCCAGTGGCAGCGGGGCTTCACGTGGTGGTGGATGTGATAGCCGTCGTTGAAGCACCGGCGGTTGTAGCGGGTGTTGATGCAGGTGAGGCTGTTCTTGTAGGGGTTGGCCGGGTCGCTGGCGTCGACGAAGGCGTGCTGGGCCCAGTTGCCGGCCATCATCAGCGTGCGGACGATCAGCACCGGGATGACGAAGACCACCAGCGTCGCTTGCCAGTTGATGGCGAGGAGCACGGCCACCACCGCGTAGAAGCTGAGCTCCCCGGCGAGCATGCGCTGGAGCATCTTCTTGTTGTGCTTGCGCCAGTGGTAGACGGCGAGCAGGGCGGGGCCCACCGAGAGGAAGCTGAAGAGGTAGTGCAGCCAGTGCGAGAGCCGGTCGCGGCGGTAGCGCATCGTCGAGGACAGGTCGTCGGCGAGGTTGTTCTCGGGGTGGTGCATCCCCATGTGGTGCACGAAGTAGGTCTCCGGGGTCTCGCCGAAGAAGGGGCCGATCACCCACGGAATGACGTGGTTGAGCCGCCGATGCTCCGGGCGGAAGAGCTGCCGGTGCGACGTGCAGTGGAGCATCAGGATGAAGCGATCCTCGAAGCCCAGGAAGACCACCGCCCAGTAGAGGGGGGCGAGGTACCAGACCCACGGTCCGCTGAAGAAGAGCCCGACGCCGAGGGTGGCCACCGCGAGGCACCCGAGAATCAGGTGCAGGAAGGGCAGGTCGCGCGGGTCGAGGATCATCCCCGCGAGGCGGCGATCGAAGGCGGTCTGGGGCTGCGGAAGGGGCTGCGAGAGGTCGGCGTTGAGGGAGGTCGTCACGGTTGCCGTGGGTATCTACACGGCGACCCGTGGTGCCAGCAAGCGGCGCACCCCCCGGACGAGATGGCTCAGGCGAGCGGCGACTGGCCGGCCTCGGCCGCGAGCAGGTAGAGCACCGCCATGCGCACCGCGACGCCGGCCTCGACCTGATCGAGGATCAGCGAGTGGGGCCCGTCGGCGACGTCGGCGTCGATCTCGACCCCGCGGTTCATGGGTCCGGGGTGCATCACGATGGCGTCGGGCTTCGCGCGGGAGAGCATCGCGCGGTTGAGCCCGAAGGTGCGGGCGTACTCCCGCGTCGAGGGGATGAGCGCCTCGGTGAGCCGCTCGTGCTGGATGCGCAGCATCATCACCACGTCGGCGCCCTCCACCGCGGGACCCAGCGAGTCGAAGACCTCCACGCCGTACTGCTCCATGTCCGCCGGGAGCAGCGTGCGCGGCGCGCAGACCCGCACCTTCGCCCCGAGGCGGGTGAGCAGCAGCGCGTTGGAGCGAGCGACGCGGGAGTGGGCGATGTCGCCGGAGATGGTCACCACGAGGTCGGCCAGGTGGCCCTTGGCGCGGCGGATGGTGAACGCGTCGAGCAGCGCCTGCGTGGGGTGCTCGTGCATCCCGTCGCCCGCGTTGACGACCCCCGCGCGGGTGTGGCGCGCGATGAAGTGCGGCGCGCCGGAGGCGGAGTGGCGCACCACGATGACGTCCGGGTGCATGGCCTCGAGGGTCTTCACCGTGTCGAGGAGCGTCTCGCCCTTGCTGACGCTCGACGTCGAGACGGAGATGTTGACCACGTCGGCGGAGAGGCGCTTGCCGGCGAGCTCGAAGCTGGTGCGGGTGCGCGTGCTCGCCTCGAAGAAGAGGTTGATCACGGTCTTGCCGCGCAGCGTGGGGACCTTGCGCACGCGCCTCGTGGAGACCCCGAAGAACACCTCCGCGGTGTCGAGGAACTGCACGATGTCGCGCGCCGGGAGGTCTTCGATGCCGAGGAGGTGTCGGACGGAGCCGTTCATCGCGGGGCGGAGGATAGAGCTCAACCGCCGGGAGCGGGGGTGTTTTCTGCGGGCCCGAGCACCTCGACGACGGCGGAGAGCTCATCGACCGGGTCGACGCGCACCTCGACGCGCTCGCGCCGGGAGGTGTCGATGCGCAGCCCCACGTAGTCGGCCTGGATGGGCAGCTCGCGGTGGCCGCGGTCGACCAGCACCGCGAGCTCGATCGCCCGGGGGCGGCCGTAGTCCATCACCGCGTCGATGGCCGCGCGCGTGGTGCGCCCGGTGTAGAGCACGTCGTCGACGAGGATCACCACGCGCCCCTCGACCTCGAAGGGGATCTCGCTGCGCCCGATCTGGGGGTTGGGCAGCGCCGTCGCGGCGTCGTCGCGGTAGAGGGTGATGTCGACGGTGCCGAACAGCGCCCCGGCGCGCCCCGCGGAAGAGAGCAGCGAGCGCAGCCGGGCCGCCAGCGGAGCGCCCCCGCGGAGCACCCCCACCAGCGCGAGCGCGCCCTCGGGGTGCCTCGCGGCGATCTCGCCCGCCATGCGCTGGAGCGCAGCGGACACCGCGGACTCGTCCATCACCACGCGGGCCGGCTGCCTCGATGCCGTCGTCATGGCGCGACGATAGTCGCCCACCGCGCGCCGCGGCAACGCCGCACGCTCGCCTTGACCGGCGCAGGGCCCGCGGGTGATATCGACCGCCCGGTGCCCCACCAACCCGTCTGCCGATGACCGCCCGGATCCTTGTTGTCGAAGACAGCGCGACGGTGCGCCACCTGGTCGAGGCGGTGCTGCGAGGCGCCGGGTACTCGGTCGAGACCGCCGTCGACGGCGTCGACGGGCTCGAGCGCGTCCACCGCTCGACCTTCGACCTGGCGCTGGTCGACTTCGTGATGCCCCGCCTCAACGGCTACCAGTTCGCGCAGGCGATGCGTGGAGTCCCCGGCGGGGCCGATGTTCCGCTGGTGCTGATGTCCGCGAGGGCGGAGTCCATCGGGGCGCGCTTCGGCCAGCAGACCGGGGCCGTCGCGACGCTGGTGAAGCCCTTCACCCCGACGGCCCTGCTCGATCTGGTGCGCTCCACGCTCGAGCGCGCCCGCGTCGAGGCCAGCGCCCTGACCAGCGTGGTGTCGGCGCCCACCGAGGCGCCCGGCGCGGCCCTCTCCATGCGCGGCGTGCGCCTCGCCCAGTGGACCGCGGGCCCGGAGGCTTCGCGCGACCGGCTCGTCGACCTGCTGGTGCGCCACCTCGGGCCGGCGGTGCGGGAGATCGTCGAGGCTGGCGTCGACGCCCACGACGACCTGCTCTCGCAGGCCTTGCGCCACCACCTGAGCCTCGCCGCGGCGATCGAGCTGGCGAGGGAGGCCCGCGCCCTCGACCCCTCGCTGCGCGGGGCCGCCGGGCTCGAGGGGGTGCTCGGGGTGGTGTCGCTCGCCCAGGTGCTGCGGCTCGTCGAGGCCGCCGGGCTCCATGGAGTTCTACGGGTCGAGCGCTCGGCGAAGGTCGGCAGCGCGGCGATGGAGATGTGCCTTCGCCCGGGGCTCGTCGACCAGGTCGTCGGCGTCGGGGTCGGCGCCGAGCATCGCCTGGGGCGGCACCTCGTGGGGGCCGGCGCGCTCTCCCGGGCCTCGCTCGACGCCTTCATCGCCTCCGGCGCATCCCGCGGGGCGCCGCTCGGCCGAGCGCTCGTGGCCACGCGGCGCATCTCCGAGGAGCACCTCCACGCAGCCCTCGCCTCGCAGACCCTGGAGCTGTTCGGCGAGGCGTCGCGCTGGTCCGGCGGGCGGTTTCGCTTCGCGCCCGGCGAGGGCCTCGCGTCGGGCGACGCGGGGCTCGGCCTCGGGGTCGAGGAGTGCATCGCCGACGCCGCGCAGCGGGCCGAGGAGTGGGACGCCATCGAGGCCCTGGTGCCCATGGAGCGGGCGGTGGCGCTGCGAGAGACCGGCGTCGGCGTGGCCCACGACGTCGACGCGCGCCGGGTGCTCGCGGCGGTCGATGGAGAGCGGAGCGTTCGAGAGATCGCGAGGGAGATCGAGCTCAGCCCGATGGCCGTGGGCCGCGCCCTCGTGGGGCTGCTCCGCGCGCGGGCAATCTCGGTCGTCCCCCCGATCTCCGCGTCCTCGTGATGAGTTGTAGCGGCGCGAATGCCGCTGGGCTTAGTATCCCGGCCCACCGCGGATGTCCTCTGATCTGAAGGCCGATGGAGTTGAGAGTCCCGCCCCGCGAAGCCTCCCGCCGAACGCGCCAGCGGACCGATCGCCGTTTCCGTTAGAGCCCGCAACCGCCGAGGCGTGGTCGGAGGTGCTGCGGGTGCTCCGCGCGGAGGCCGAGGTCGTCACCGACCGGGAGCAGCGCTCGACCATCCTCTACGGCATCGCGGAGCTCGAGGAGTCGCTCCTCGGAGACCAGCCTGCCGCGGCGCGCAGCCACCTGGCGGCCTACAACGCGCGCTCCTCGTTTCGTCCGCCGCTCGACGCGCTGGTGCGCCTCTACCGACGCCGCGCGAGCTTCTCCAACCTCGGCAAGCTGCTCGAGGCGCAGGCGCGCACGGCGCCCACCGCGCGAGACCGGGCCGACGCGCTGGTGCTGCGGGGCGAGCTCGCGGAAGACGCCCTGGGCGATCGCGACACCGCCGTCGCCTCGTACCAGGCCGCCGTCGCCGCCGACCCGACGCACGCCCTCGGCTGGGCCAACCTCGAGCGCGCCGCCCTGGTGCGGGGTGAGCCCTCGGAGAGAGCCATCGCGGTCGCCCAGCTCGCGAGGCTCACCGCCGACCCCGCCCGGCGGGCCGCGCTGCTGTTCGAGCTGGTGGAGATCCACACCTCGCGAGCGACTCCAGAGTCGCTGGCCGAGGCGCTGCGCTGCCTCCACGAGGCCGCCACCATCGAGTCGGTGCGGTGGCGCGCGCTCGTAGGCGTCGAGCGCCTCGCGCTGCGGCTCGGGCGCCTCGACGACGCGGCTCGGGCGATGGAGTCCCGGGCCAACCTCGCGGCGGCGGTCGCCTCGGGCGGGGTCACCGCGGCGCAGGTCGGCGGCCCGGCGCAGGAGCTCGTCGATACGCAGTTCGCGCGGCGCCTGGCGGCCCGGCTGCACCTCTCGTCGGCGCGGGTGCACCTCTCGTTCGCGGCCGAGTCGGCGACGGTCACGTACCGCATCGAGCAGGCGATCGCCCTCGATGACGACGTGCGGTCGCGCTTCGGGTCGATGATCCTGGCCGACCTGGCGGGCGAGATCGAGGAGTCGGCGCAGCACGCCGAGTGGCTGCTGGGCAAGGGCTTCGGCGACGACGCGATGCGGGCGTCGCTGCACTTCCGCTGCGCCGAGCGCGCGGCGATGGAGGGGCGCGTCCCGGAGGCCGGGGATTTCCTCCGGGCCGCCCTGCGGAGCGACCCGGCGAGCGGGGCGGCGAGGGCGGCGCTCATCGAGCAGTCGTCGGTCTCCGGCGACCTTCACACGCTCCTCACGCAGTTCGATCGGCTGGGCGCCCAGGCCGCGGACCCCGCCGACCGCGCCGCGCTCCTCCGCGCCAGCGCGCTGGTGGTGCTGCTGCTACGCCGCGATGGGCGCGAGGCGCTGCGGCGGGTGCGCGAGGCGCTCGAGCTACAGCCCGGGGACGTCGTCTCTCGGCGGATCCATCTGTTCCTGCTGCGTCGGCCCGACCTGGCGGTGGGCTTCCACGAGCCGAGGGACCTCGCTCGGGAGCGGGTGGCGGCGGTCGAGGCGCTGCTGCCGCACGTCGCGGACCCCGACGAGCGCTCCGCCCTCCTGCTGGAGCAGCTCTTCGACGAGCTCATCGACCTGCAGGACGCGAAGGCCGCGGCCATCACCGCCGAGCAGATGGTCGAGGCCACCGGCGACGCCGCGTGGACCAAGGAGGTCGCGGCCATCCTCTGGGCCTCCGTCGGGTCCATGGCCTTCGCGTCGCGCTGGGCCGAGTCGCTGCACGAGACCCTGCGCTCGTCGGGCGTCGAGGGCGGGCCGTGGGCCTCGCTGGCGGCGCGCTGGGCGTGGGCCGCGGGCGACGAGGCGAGGGCCCGGGAGATCGCCGTCGCGGCGCACCGCATCGACCCCGCGGACCGCTACCTCACCGCGCTCCTGATGCGCCTCGCGTCGGCGGGGCGCGAGGGCGCGCTGCTGCTGGAGACCGCGGAGCGCGCGGCGGACGCCGACCCCGACGGGGGCGTGCGGTGGCTGGTGCTGGCGGCGGCCTGGCTGCGGACGCTCGGGGCCCTCGACCTGGCGCGGCGCGCCCTGGCCGACGCGAGCGAGCGGGCGCCGACGGACCCGGCCGTGCAGGCGGTGGTCTTCGGATCGTCGTCATGGCTGGAGGACCCTTCGCTGCGCACGGCGCTGCTGTCGCGGGACGACCTGCCGGGCGAGGGCAGCGCGGAGCTGGTCGCGCTGCGCGTGGAGGAGGTGCTCTTCCGGCTCTTCGTCGACCGCGATCGCCCGGAGGCCGTCGCGGCGGTGGATCGCCTCTCGGCGAGGGGCGGCCGCGACGCCGTGGCCGCGACGCTGCTCGAGCTGGTGGTGCGAGGCGCCGAGTCGGGGCCCGACAGCCCGGAGACGGCCGAGACGCTTCGCGCGCTCCTGGCGCTGGTCGACGGCGACGACCCGCTGCGGGCGGGGCTCGAGCTCGAGCTGGCGCGCGTGCTGGGCGGCTCGGCGGCGACGCAGGACGAGGCCGCGGTGGCGAGGGAGCTCATCGACAGCGAGCAGCCCACCACCGGGGCGACGAGGCTGCTGAGCCTGCTCGATGCGATCCAGCGCGACGCGTTCGAGCTGGTGCCGAGCGCGCTTCTGCGGCTGGCGGACATCGAGGAGGGCGACGCCCAGGAGCGGCTTCGCGCCGTGGCGCTGGTGGGGCTCTGGTCCAGGGGGCGAAAGCGTGAGGCGCTGGCGCTGGCGGAGCTGATCCCGGGCCGCGTGGCGTCGTCGCTGGTGAGGAGCGAGGTGCCCCCGGGCGGCGTGGAGGGCGCGGCGGTGTTCGCGAGGGCGCTCTCCGAGCGGGCGCGCATCGCGGGGCGGGACGCGCAGCTCGGCTGGCGCGCGGCGGCGGCCAACTGGCACTCGGTCGGCGGCGATCCGTCCTCGGCGCTGGCCGAGGCCGAGGCCGTGCTGGCCAGCCGCCCCGAGGACGTCCTGGCGAGGGACGTCCAGCGGGTGGCCTCGCGACGACTCGGCCGATGGGAGGGAGTCGCCGAGGCCTGCGAGGCGCTCGGTCGCACGGTGCGCGACGGCGAGCGCTCGGCGAGGTTCTGGGAGGAGGCCGGGGTGGTCGCGCTCGAGCGGCTGAAGCAGCCATCCCGGGCCGAGGGCGCGCTCCGAGAGGCGCTCGAGCGCTCGCCAGGGCGATCGGTCTCGTACCGGCTCCTTCGTCGGCTGCTCGAGGCGAAGAACGACACCGCGGGCCTTGAGGCGCTGGTCGACCGGCGCCTCGTCGGGGAGCGCGATCCGGCTGCCCAGGTCGCGCTGCGCTGGGAGCAGGCCCGCCTGCGCCGCGCGCTCGGCCTGCGCGAGGGGGCGCTGGAGAGCGCCCAGGCGGTGGTCGCGGCGGAGCCCCACCACGTGGCGGCGCTGGCGCTGATCGCGGAGATCCACGCCGGGTCGGGCCGCCTTCGGGAAGCCGCCGGGGCGCTCGCGGCCCTGGGCTCGGCGCCCTCTGCGCCCGAGGGTCAGCGGCGCGCGGCGCTCCTCGGGGCGCTGGAGATACGGCAGTCCCGGCTGGGCGACGCCCCCGGGGCGCTGGACATCTTCGCCAGGCTGGAGGGCCTCGGCTGGCTCGATCAGCCGCTCGCTCTCCGAGCGCTCGCCCTGGCGCGGTCCTCGGGTGACCCCGCGGCCTCGCTCCGCTTCGGCCAGGCCTCGCTCCGGCTCGCGGACTCCGAGGAGGCCCGGCTCGCCGCGCACCTGCGGCTCGTCGAGATCCAGGCCTCGGGGCTCGCCGACCGGGCGGCGGCGTGGCGCGCGGCGCTGGCGGCGCACGAGCAGTTCCCGCGCTCGCTGGCGGTGCTGCGCGCCGCGGAGGCGCAGGGCTCCCGCGCGGAGGTCGCGTCGCTCGCCCGTCGCACCATCGAGGCGCTTCGTGAGCGCCTTCCGCTCTCGACCGACGCGGCAACCACGGCGCTCGACCTCTCGGCGGCCGCGCTCATCGCCGGCGAGGCGGTACTCTCCCGCGCCGCCGATCGGCTGGCCCGCTGGGCCGGGGCCTCGGTGGCCGTGACCGCGCCGGGGCTCCCTTCGAAGGGGAGCCTGCGCGATCCGTCGACGCAGCTCAGGGTGCGCGCCGTCGCGGACAAGGGTCGCGCCACGGCCATCGTGGAGCTGATCGAGCCGGAGCTCCTGCCATTGCGGGGGTTGACCCTCGACGCGCTCCACCTCGGTCGAGCCGAGCGGGTGCGCGGCGCCTCGCCGGTGCGCGACGCCCTCGCGCCCTTCGCCGCGGCGTGCGGCGTCTCGGACTTCGAGCTCTACGTCGGCGCCGGGGACGACCGCGTCCTCGCGCTGCCTGGAGAGCCCATGGTGATCGTGGTCGGTCGCCACGTGGACGTGGTCCGCGACCTGGGCCAGCGCTACCGGCTGGTCGCCGAGCTGCTCTTCGCCTCCCGCTCGCTCGGCGGATGGACCGCCGACGAGCCCTCGCACGCCGCCTCGCGCTGGCTGGCCTCGCTGGTCGCCGCAGGCGTCGAGGTGCAGTCCCCGCCGCCGGACGCCGCCCTGGTGCGGGCCGTGGGGAAGCTCCAGTCGCGCCGGGTGCGCAAGGCCGTCCTGGAGTTCGGCAAGAGCCTCCCGCTCGGCGACGCCCAGCGCGAGCTGCTCGCCGCGAGCGTCGGCATCTGCACGACCGTACGGCGCAGCGCCCTCGCGGTGAGCGGGTCCATAGCCGACGCGATGGCCGACGCGAGCCGCTATGACGCTCCGGGGGCCTCAGCCTCGGCGCCGGGAAGCGCGCGGAGGGACGCGCTGCAGTTCGCCGTCAGCGACGCGCTGGTCGGCGTAGTCCTCGACCTTGGGATCGATCATGTCTGACCGCGACGATCGCAGTGTGAAGCTCCCGAGGGTGCCACGGGTCGGGGCGACGCCGACGCCGACGCCCTCGCCGAAGGAGGAGGCGCCCGCCGGGGCGGGAGATCTCCTGCTCGACATGGAGGACATCGAGATCGAGCTCGACGCGGAGGGGACCCAGCCGCCCGCGCTCACGCCTGCGGCGCCGCCGGTGCGCCGATCGCTCTTCGGTGACCTCGCGCTGGGCGACGACGAGATCGACGGCATCTTCGGGGCGATGGTCGAGACGCGGGCCGAGGACGCTCCACCCTCGCTCGACGCGGTGGCGCTGGTCGAGCCGGAGCTGTCATCCGAGGTCGTGCGGGTGGTGCAGGAGCCCCCGACCGCGGAGTTCGCCGCCGACGAGGAACTCGAGGTGGTCGTCGAAGAGCCCGAGGAGCCGGGCCTCCTGGAGATGGAGGAGGGCTTCGAGGAGTCCGACGAGGCCGACCTGACCATCGAGGCCGATGAGGACTTCGTGGAGGTCGAGGCGCCCGCCGAGCTCGACCGCGGCGCCGCGCTGGCGGCCGCGGTGACGAGCCGTCGACGCGACGAGGAGGACCTCGACGCGGCCTTCGCGGTCGACGCCATTGCCGAGGTGCGAGCGCGCGTCGACCTGCTCATCGGCGAGGCCGCGGTGGCGGAGAGCTTCGTCTCTGCCGCGGAGTGGTACGCGCACGCGGCCGACCTGCTCGACGGGGCGCTCGGGGAGTCCGCCCGCGCGGAGCAGGTGGCCGAGCGGGCGAGGGCGCTGGCGCCCGAGGTTCCGCTGGGGCTTCGGGTGCAGCGACGGCTGATGCTCGGCTCGGCCCGCATGGCCGACGCGGCACGGCTGAGCGCCGAGGAGATCGCCACCTCGACCTCGCCCGAGGAGCACGATGCGCTGCGCTGGCTCCACGCGTTCACCTCGCAGGCCGAGGACATCGACGCGGCGCGCAGCTCATGGCGCACCGTCGCCGCCCGGGCGCCGGGCGTGGAGTCCGCCGTGGCCGCGCTGCTCGACGGCGCCTCGCGGCACGACCCGGATGCCGTGGAGGCCGCGCTGGACTCCTGGGCCGTGTGCGCCTCGGGATCGCTCGCGGCGAGCATCCGCGTGGCTCGCGCCCGGATGGCCGAGGGGCACGACACCGACGCGGCGCTGGAGGCCGTGCGCGCCGCGACCGTCAGCGACCCCTCCGACCTCGGGGCGTGGTTCACGCTCGCTCGCCTCGCGGCGGCCCGCGGCACGGCGCGCTGGCTCCTCGACGCCCTCGTCGGCGTCGGGCGCCTCTCCGATCGCAGCGCGGTGGCCTCCTCCGCGGTCGCGCTCGGCGCGGCGCTGGGCTCCATCGTCGGAGAGCCGGTCACCGCCGACGCGGCGGCTGAGGCCACCGTGGGCGGTCGCCTCGTGGCGCATGCCCGGGAGCTCACCCGGCTCGACGGGGCCGATGCTCCCGCGGCGACTTTGCCCTCCGAGCCTCCTCGCGCAGACGGGGCGGGCGCCCCGGACGGGGACGCGCGCTCGAGGGTGCAAGGCCTGCTGCGCTCGCTGCAGCAGCGCCGCGAGGGCGCCGTGGCGCAGGCCGCCGGCTCCCTCTTCGACGCGCACGGGCCCGTGGTGCAGGCGGGGCTCCTGGCGCGCGGCGGGTCGGTCGACCCCTCGGAGACGACGGCGCTGCAGGGATCGCTCGCGGAGGCCGACCGGCTGCTGGTGGCGCTGCGCGCGTGCACCGAGGGGGAGGTCTCCCTGGCCGACCTCGCGGCGGGCGATGGGGCGTGGCACCGGCTGGCCGCGGCGGAGGACGCGCGGCGGCGTGGCGACGACGGAGCGCGGGATGCGTTCTCGGCGCTCGAGGCCATGGCGGACGAGGACGGGGTGAAGACCTACGCGGCGAGGGCCGTGGTCGCGCTCGCGACGCCCGATGAGCTCCCGGCCGCGCTACGCGCCGAGGGCGAAGCGGCGGTAGATCCACGGAGGACCGCGGCGCTGCTGCTGCTGGCGGCCGCGACGAGCAGCGGCGCGGAGGCCGAGGCGGTGGACGTCTCGGAGCTCCGTCGGCTGATGCCGGGCGACGTCGCGGTGGCGGAGCTCGCGGCGCAGCTCGGGCTGCGTGGGCGCGGCGCGATGGCCGACGTGGCGGCGGCGCTGGAGGAGGTCAAGGGCGACGCGGGCGTGGTGCAGGTCGCGTCGATCCGCAGCGCGCTTCGACGCTCGGAGACCGACCCCGAGATGGCGGCGCAGAGCTTGTGGGAGCGGTGGTCCACGGTGCGGGCCGACGCGTGCCTCGCGACGCTGGTCCTGCGCACGCCGGGGCAGGAGGGCTCGCACGCATCGACGGTGCTGCGGACCTTCTTCGAGCGCACCATCGAGGCGAGGGACACCAGCCCGTTCTCGCTGGCGCTCGGCGAGCTCGCCGCGGAGATGCTCGACCAGGCCGGCCGACGCGCCGACGCGCTCCAGGTGCTCGCTCGCACCCGCGCGCTCGCCCCGGCGGACCCCCTCCTGGCCTCCTCCGAGCAGGCGCTGCTGCTGGCCTCCGGTCGCGACGTCGAGGTGTCCGAGCGCGCCTTCGAGCAGCTCAAGTCCGTGAGCGATCCCGCGGCGCAGGTCGAGGTGTTCGAGCGGCTCGCTCGCATCGACCTCTTCGAGCGCGGCGACCTGGCCTCGGCGGCGCTGTCGTTCGCGGCGATCCTCGAGCTCGACCCGATGCACGCCGAGGGGCTGCGGGCCCTCGAGCGCCACTACGCCGAGCGCGAGCGCTGGGACGAGCTCTTCCTGGTGCTGCGACAGCTGTCGCTCGGGATGCGCGACGCCTCCGACGCGCTGCCGCTGGCGCACGCCGCGACGAGGGTGGCCGAGCGGGCCGGCGACGACGCCCGGCGCGCCGCGCAGCAGCTCCGCTGGGAGATCTTCGACCGGGGCGTGTCCGACCGCCGACTGCTGCTGGCGCTCGACGTCGACGCGCGCGCCGACCGCGACTGGCCTCGGGCCGAGCGGGTCTCCCGCGCGCTGGCGGCGAACTCGGTGGATCCGGCCGAGCGATCGGCGCACTGGAGCCGCGTGGCCCTCGCGGCAGAGGCCGAGCAGTCGCTCCCTCGCGCCTTGGAGGCGTACTCCGCGGCGATCGAGGCCTCCCCGGGCGTCGCGTCGCTGCTCGGTGCGGCGAGGGTCGCGGCTGCGAGGGGAGAGACCGTCGCGTCGATCGCGTACCGCGAGCGGGCGGCGATGGAGATGCAGACCCTCGGGCTGTCCACCGACGCGCTCACCGCGGCGGCGCGGGCGTGGCACGAGCAGGCGAGCGACGCCGAGCGGGCGATGGCGGCGGTGGTGGAGGCGATGCGCCGCGACCCGGGCCATCAGGGAGCGTTTACCCTGGCGCTCGAGCTCCTCGATGAGTCGCCCGAGCCCGCGCTGGAGCTCGATGTGATCAGCGCGTACCTGGCCGCGCGCTCGGCCGACCTCGCCCCGGCGGACGCGGTCGCCATCTACCTGCGCGGCGCGGCCGCGGCGGAGCGGGTGGAGGACCTCGACCGGGCCCGGACCTTCCTTCGCGCGGTGACCTCCCTCGACCCCGAGCACGTCGAGGCGCTCCGTGCGCTGGTGCGCCTCTCCGACCGCGCGGAGGACTGGTCCGGCGCGGCGGACGCGCGCATCCGGCTGGCCAAGAGCAGCACCGATGGGGCCGAGCGCCTGGAGCTACTGCTCCAGCTCGGTGACCTCTTCGACGGCAGGCTCGGCGACGCGAAGCGCGCCGAGGCGGCGTGGCGGAGGGTCGCGCAGGCCGCTCCCAACGACCCGCGCCCCTGGGACCGGCTCTCGCGCTTCTACGAGCGGAGCGGCGAGGCGGCCCGGGAGGTCGAAGCGCGGAAGGTGTTGCTCTCCCGCGCGCGCACCCCGGCCGATCGGGCGGGCCACGGACTGCGGCTGGCGGCGCTCGGTCGGGGCGCGCTCTCGGACAACGCCCTGGCGGACGAGGCGCTCAGGGCCTGCGCCGAGGACGTCCGTTCGGGCGTCGACCGCAACGTGCGCGACGTGCAGGCCCTCGAGCGCCTCGCGGCCTGGCAGAGACTCCGCGGCGCCCGTGACGCCGAGCGCGTGGTCGCGGCGATCGCGGTGACCCTCGGGGTGGCCAGCGACGAGCTCCGCGCGCTCGCTCCCGACGGCGTCGTGGCGGGGGCCGGGGTCGAGAGCCTCCTCCCGGCGGCGCTCGACCTGCTGGCGCCACCGGCCCTCCCGTCCGACCTGCGGGAGCTCCTGGTGCGGACCTCTACCGTGCTCGACCCGCTGGTCCCCTTCGACGCGGAGAGCCGCCAGGCCGACCGGCTCGGCAGCCGTCCCCACGGGCTGCGCGCGGAGATCGACCGCTGGGCGCGCATGCTCGACCTCGGCGACGTGGAGATCTTCCTCGCCTCGCAGCTCCCCTCCATCGCGCTGCCGGTCGGTCGCTCGCCCGCGCGGGTGCTCGTCGCCTTCGCGGCGCCGCCCTCCATCGTCACCCGCTTCGCCGTCGCTCGGGCGCTGCTGCTCATCACCCAGGGCCTCTCGCTGCCGCTCCGGATGGACGTCTCGGAGTTCACCCTGGTGATGACCGCCCTGCTGCGGCAGTTCGAGCCCATGTTCAGCGCCGGCGGCGTCGACCCGGCCCGGCTCGACTCGCTCTCTCGCTCGATCACCCGCGCGATGCCCCGAGAGCTTCACGCCGAGCTCACGCCCGCCGCGCGCGCGGTGCTGAAGCGGCCCTTCGATCCGGCGGTGATCCACGGCGCGGCGCTGGAGTTCGGCGACCGCATCGCGCTCCTGGCGACCGGCGACCTGCCCGCGGCGATCGCGGCGCTCGCGCCCCCCGGGGTGCTCCCCGGTCGGGTGATCGACGAGGTGCCCGCGGCGGGGCGGCTGCTGCGCGTCGCGTTGAGCGAGCGCTTCCTCGAAGCGCGTCGGCTGACGGGCTTCCAAGACACCTGAACGTGAAGGCCCGCTCTCGAGTCGGCGCGGTGGTCGCGGCGCTGGGCCTGTGCGGCCTCGGCGGCGGGCGCTCGCTCCCCGCGCAGGAGGTCGCCCACCACCGCCGCGCGCCGCTCTTCGTGTCGACCTCGGCGACGCCCTCGGTGGGGGTCGACGGCGGGGCGCTCCGCGGGCCGCATCGCGACCCCGCGGTGCTCTGGCGGGTGCGCACCGGGCGGAGGGTGTTCTCCTCGCCGGGGCTCACCCGCGACGGCTGGGCGGTCTTCGGCTCCCTCGACGGAACCATCCAGGCCGTCGACCGTGACGGCATCGTGCGCTGGTCGCACCGCCGACCCTCGCGGGTGTTCTCGTCGCCCGCGACCGTGGGAGAGCTCACGGTGATCGGCAGCGACGCCCGCGAGGTGGTGGCCCTCGACGCGCGCGGCTCCGTGGTCTGGCGGGCGACGCTCCCGCAGGACATGGACTCGCCGGTCTTCGCGCTCCCGGACGGCGAGCTGCTGGTGGCCTCCGGCGACCTGCGCGCCTTCTCCCGCGCCGGCGAGCTGCGCTGGACCGCCGCCCTCGCAGGCCACGTCTACGGCCCGCTGGCCCGCTCTTCCGGCGGCGAGGTGCTGGTGCCCGAGCTGCGGGGCAGCGTCGCGGTGATCGCACCGACCGACGGGGCCCTGGTCCGTCGCGTCGAGCTGGGGAGCTTCCTCTACGGCGGCCCGCTCGCACTGACCGACGGGGCCTTCGTGGTGGGCCTCGCCGACGGGACGGTGCGCTGCATCGACGCGGAGGGCGGGACCCGTTGGAGCTTCCGCACCGAAGGCGCGGCGAGGCGGCTCGGGGTGCGCGCGACGCCCGCGCTACGGCCCGACGGGGTGATCGTCGTGGGCGCCGAGGACGGCGGCATCTACGGGCTGCGGGTCGCGGACGGGACGCAGGTGTTCCGCGTGGCGACCGGCGGTCCGGTGAGGTCGCGCGCGTGCATCGACCGCGACGGCTGGGCCTACCTCGGCGGCGAGGACGACCAGCTCCACGCGCTCGCTCCGGACAACACCGAGGCGTGGCGGGTGAGCATCGGGGCCGACGTCGACAGCGGCCCTCGACTCCTCGCCGAAGGCCTCCTCGTGGTGGGCGCCGACGACGGCGCGCTGCACGCCGTCGCCGGAACGCCCTGAGAACTCGCCTTGACCGGCGATCCTCCAGCCGTAGAGAGTGCGCCCAATGGCGCGAAAGGCTCTCGATGATGGCAGGCTCCTCCAGGTCTTCTCGGCGCACCCGACGCGCGCCCTCCACATCATGGAGGTGCTCGCTGCGCTCGACGAAGGCCCCGCCTCGCGCCGCAGCGTGACCGAAGCGCTCGACCGGATGGTGGAGCGCGGGCTCGTGCACGCGATGCCCGGCGGGCGCTACCGGCTGCCGCGCGACCAGGGCGCGAGGGTCGAGGGGCGCTTCATCCAGAACCCGCGGGGCTTCGGCTTCGTCGAGGCCAACGACGGCGAGGGGGACGTGTTCATCGCCCCCAACGGCGTGCTCGGAGCGATGCACGGAGACCTCGTCGAGGCCGTCGCCCGCCCCGGCGGCCGGGGCCGTGAGGGCGCCGTCACCGCGGTGCTCAAGCGCCGCTCGCCGATGGTGCCAGGCGTCCTGCGCGCCCGCCCGAAGGGCTCGTGGCTCGAGCCCGAAGACGCCCGCATCCGAGGTCCCATCATGATCGAGGGGGACGTCGTAGGGCGCGACGGCCAGGTGGTGGTCGCGTTCATCGAGAAGTGGCCCTCGCACGTGGGTGAGGTCCCGATGGCGAGGGTGACCGAGGTGCTCGGAGAGCCGGGCGCGCTGGCCACCGAGGTGCGCAAGGTCACCGTGCGCGAGGGCATCGAGCTGCCCACCGCGGGAGACGTGCTCGAAGAGGTGGCCAGGCTCCCCACGACGGTGTCCGCGGAAGACGCGGTCGGGCGCGTCGACCTGCGCAGCCGCCCGCTGGTCACCATCGACCCCGACGACGCGCGCGACCACGACGACGCCGTCTACGTCGTGGCGAGGCCCGACGGCGGCTGGGACGTCACCGTCGCCATCGCCGACGTCTCCCACTACGTCCCCCTCGGCACGGCGCTCGACCGTCACGCCGCCGAGCGAGGCACCAGCGTCTACCTTCCCGACCGCGCGGTCTCGATGCTGCCGCAGGAGATCTCCGGCCGCATCGCGTCGCTGCTCCCGGACGAAGACCGACTCGCGATGGCCCTCGAGGCCACGCTCACCCGAGAGGGCACCGTCGTCGAGGCGCGGCTGATGGAGGCCGTGATGCGCTCGCACGCCCGCCTCACCTACGGCGGCGTCGCCCGCGCGATGGGGTGGTCCGACGAGGGCCCCGCCGCTCCGCTCAGCGACGAGCTGCGGGCGATGGTGACCACCGCCGACCAGTGCTCCGCGACGCTGCGCGCAAAACGCCAGCGCCGGGGCTCGCTCGACTTCGACCTCCCGGAGGGGCGGGTGCGCTTCGCCGAGGACAACCTCACCCCGATCAACATCATCCAGAGCAAGCGCGACCCCGGGGTGAAGCGCGCCTACGCGCTCATCGAAGACCTGATGCTCCTGGCCAACGAGATCGTCGCGGAGATCTGCGTGCAGGAGGGCCTCGCGGCCATCTACCGGGTGCACGGCGGGCCTCAGGGCGAGGCGTTTCAGCGCTTCATGGCGGCGGCGCAGGCGCTCGGCCACCCCATCGACGACGAGGCCATCGACTCGCCCCGGATGCTCTCGGATTTCCTCCGCACCCTCCGCGGAAAGCCCGAGGCGCGGGTGCTGGGGATGCTGCTGCTCCGGGCGATGCCGCAGGCCCGGTACAGCGAGTTCAACACCGGGCACCGCGGCCTCGCGGCGACGGCGTACCTTCACTTCACCTCGCCGATCCGTCGCTACCCCGACCTGCTGGTGCACCGCGAGGTGCGCCGCTGGCTGCGCGACCCGTCGAAGCGCACCGACGCCACGGGGCTCAGCGTCGCCGCGGCGGACTGCTCCCGCCTCGAGCGCCGCGCCGTCGACGTCGAGCGCGAGGTGCTCGACCTCTACCGCTGCGAGGTGGCGCGCCTCCACCTGGGCGAGGTGCACCTGGCCACGGTCGTGGGCTTCGGCAGCCTCGGGGTGTACCTCGACATCGACGATCCCTTCCTCACCGGGCTGCTGCCGCTGGAGTCCGTCGCCGCGGGATCGTGGGAGGCCGACGACCTCGGGCTGCGCCTGCGATCGAGCCGCACCGGGATGATCTTCCAGGTGGGCGATCAGCTCACCGTGGAGATCGCGGAGATCTCGCTCGCCCGGCGCACCATCTCGCTGCGCCTCGCGGGCGAGGCGAAGGAGTCCCTGCGACGCTCGGCCCCGGAGCGGGAGACGAAGGGGAAGGGAAAGGGAGTCAAGAAGCGCGGCCCCGCGCCGCGACCGCAGGTGCAGAAGCGGGGGCGCAAGCGGTGAGGGGGCTGCGGGCCGGGGTGCTCCTCGCGGTGGGCGCCGTGGGCTGTCCCCGCACGCCGCCTCGGGTGGACTTCGAGGGCGGCGTGCACGTCGAGCCCCAAGCGGTGGATGTCCCGCCGGCGGACGTTCCTCGCTTCGCGGTGGTGACGTCGGCGCAGGTTCCGGGCGAGGGGCGCACGCTCACCGTCGGGTCGCTCACGCTCGCCGCAGAGCCCGCCGAGCGCTTCATCGCGTCGCTCGCGCTTCCGGTGGTCGGCTCCGTCGCGGAGACCTGGGTCTACCGGGTCGGCATCAACGGCGAGGCCCTCGACCTGCTGCGCGTGGTGGCCGAGGCCGGAGCCCTGCGCCGCGAGGTGATCGCGGGCACCGCGCCCTCGACGCCCAACTGCATCAGCGCCTCGCTGCGCGCCACCTCGCCGCGATCGGTGGTGGTCACCGCCCGTTGCGGCGCCCGGGCGGAGTCGCGCTGGGTCTCCCGAGGCAACGCCCCTCGCACCCGCAGCGTGGTCGTCGTGGAGGCCGCTCCGGCGGGCACCGCCGAGGTCACCGCCGAGGTCACCGCCGAGGACCGCGATCAGGACGACGCCGACGAGCTGCGCATCGCGGTGCGCCCGGCGGACATCGCGGGCTCGGCCCCCGAGGCGAGGCTGGTGTACATCGATCGCAGCGGGGTGCTGTCGCGCGACGTGGCCGAGCCTGCCCAGTCGCTCACCTCGGCGAGCCAGTCGGCCCGCCAGACGGCGATGCGGCGGACCACGAGCGTCCGCGCCCTGGAGGCGGAGCGGGGCATCGGCGCGCTGCGGAGGGCGCTCTGCGTAGAGGAGGGCGCCGCCCGGATCATCGTCGATGGAGCCCGAGGGGTGAGCTGCGGGGCCGCAGGCGGGGTGCGAGATCGAGCGCGCATCCGGGTGGCGGCGATGCTGGGGCTCGGCGAGCTGCCCGCGGCGGAGCAGATCGCCCGCGCCCTCGCGGCGATGCCCGAGCACGCCTCCGCCTGGGCGGAGCTGGAGGCCGACCTTCGCAGCGCGACCACGACCGACCGCGGCTGGCGCGCCCGCACCGGCCCCTTCGTGGGCATGCCCCTCGATACCAGCGCTCCCGGGCGCGTGGGCTCCATCGCCTTCGACCTCCCGCTGCGCCCTCCGGCGGTGATGGTGCGCGGCCTCCAGGGCGGTCGCGTCGACATGGCCTCGCTGGCCTTCGTCCCGGGCGCGGCCGGCTCGGCGCGCGAGCTTCTCGCGACCATCCCCGGAGTGGGCGTGGTCGTCGGGGTGGGCTCCCGCTGCGACGGGGTGAGCCTCCTCCTCTGCGATCCCGCGCAGCCCTGCGAGCCGGTCCCTGCGGGCGCTGCGGCCACGCCACCGGGGCTCACGCGCTGGCCGGCGCACACCTACGCCTCGGTCGATCCTGGCGGGGCCTGCGCGACCAACCCCGAGGCGATGCGGGTGCTGGGCCCTCCGTCGACGCAGGTGATGGGCGCCCAGCGCGACCGGGTGCTGGTCTCCATCGAGGGCCGGCTCTGGTGGGTCGGCGCCGCCCGGTCGACGGCGGTGCTGATGTCCCAGCGGCTCGGGGCGGGCTTCTCCCCGGGTGGGCCGGTGAGCGTCAACGGCGCATGGGCCGTGCTGCCCGGGCTCAACGGGCTCTGGGTGCGAGGGGCCACCGGGTGGAAGCTCCGCCCGGTCGAGGGCCTTGAGGGGCGCACCGCGCAGCTCCGCGACCTCGTCATCTCCGACGACGGCGCGGTGATCGCTGGCCTCCTGGGCACCCAGCTCCAGGTGATCGAGCGCCGCCCGCCGCGCTGATCCCCTCAGGGCGTCGGAATACAGAACCTGGTAAACGCCACCCCGCGCCGCCCGCGCGGCCCGGTCTGCACGATCGCCGACACCCGCCGCCCGCTGCCCACCGCGGCGATGCGCCCCGCTCCTTCGGAGACGCGGGGTCCGTCGAAGGCCGCGCGCACCACGCCGTCGGGCTGGATCGTCGCGCCCCGCATCAGCCCGTCTCTCAGCCAGAGCGCCGTCGCTCCGCCGTAGGAGGGCACCACCGTGACCGGCGGGGGTTCGCCCACGAACTGCTCGATCACCCGCCGCGCCCGCAGCGTCCCGTCGACGCCGAGCACGGCGGTGGCGACGACGGCCTGGCCGTTGAGCTCCTCGCTCCATGCCACGATGACGCCGTCGGCGAGCAGGGCGCCGTCGTCGATGCTCGGGATGAGCAGGTTGCGCGTGACGCGCGGGCCGCGGCTGTCGACGAGTCCTCCCTGGTCGAAGCGCACGACGTACACGTCCGAGCCCCGCTTGTAGATGACCGCTGCGGCGTCGCCGTCGGGGCGCAGCACGACGTTCTCCGCCGACGCGGGGATGAAGGCCGTCACGTCGATGGCCGCGGCCGCGAGCTCGCCGCTCGGCCGCACCCGAAACGCCCCCGGCGCCGCCACGACCACGCCGCCGTCCAGCACCTCCACGACGCGCGACGCGAGCCCGAGGGTCACGCCCGACGAGAGCCCCGTCGCGATCGGATCGCTGTACCCGGGCAGCACCGGCGAAGGCGCCGATGGGGCGCCGCTGGCGTCGATGGGCGCGGCCATGATCCGCGTGGTGAAGTCGGCGTCGCCGGGAGCCCCGACGCTCTCCCGGAAGAGCACCATCGCGCCTTCACCCGCGCGGGTGAGCGTCGGGGTCGAGAGGTCGATGCGGGTGCCCGCGGTGGAGCGCACCACCGCCGCCTCGCGCTGCGCGGCTCCGTTGGGATCGACGGTGAACAGGGTGATCTGGTCGCGCCCTGGCACCGCGCCGTCGACGCCTCGGAGCGCGCTCTCCCTCCACAGCGCGAGGAAGCCCCCGCGATACGGCACCAGGCCCGCGACCTCGCCGTCGCTGTAGCCCTCGGTGGCGGCTCCGATGGGGCGCACGAAGCCGTCGCCCTCGCAGCTCGGCGGAGCGCCCGCGTCGTAGGGGAGGGGAGGCGCGTCGGTGCCGGCGTCGGGCGCGTCGGCTGCGGGCGAGTCGTCCGTGACGACGGGCGCGTCGACCCCGGCGTCCTGCGGAGGGCCCACCGAGGGGCCCTGATCACAGGCTGCGAGGAAGGTGGCGACGAAAAGGGAGCCCAGGCGTCTTGTGTTCACGGTGTTGCCTTTCGTACCGCAGCACTGCAGCGCTTTCACCGTCGACGTGTCGAGCGGTGGACTCCAGGTATTGCGCCGCGCTGGTGAGGGCGGTACCCACGATCCGCCCCACCCGACGGCCGAGGCCGTCGGTGGGCGCCTGAGCTTCCAACACACTCATCAAGGAGTCGGACCATGGCACGCGAACCGAAGAACTTCGATCACCTCCTGGGCGGCAAGGCCAAGGGCCTCTCGGACGCGCAGTTGCAGGCGCACTTCACCCTCTACAAGGGCTACGTCACGAAGCTCAACGAGATCACCACGAAGCTCGCCGCGGCCGACCGCAGCACCCCCAACTACAGCTTCAACGAGTACTCCGAGCTGCGCCGCCGCGAGCCCGTCGCCTTCAACGGCACCGTGCTCCACGAGATGTACTTCGAGGGCCTGGGCGACGGCTCGACGGCGCCCAGCGCCGGCGTGAAGGACTTCATCGGCAACAGCTTCGGGAGCTTCGACGCCTGGGTCGCCGACACCAAGGCCTGCCTCATGAGCGGCCACGGCTGGACCCTGCTCTGCTACGACTACGACTCGAAGAAGCTCATCAACAACCTGGTCCAGGGCGAGCACCACATCGGGCTCTTCGCCAACGTCCACGTGATGGCGGCCTTCGACGCCTGGGAGCACGCCTACTTCTTCGACTACCAGACCGGCAAGGCGAAGTACGTCGAGTCGATCTTCACGGGGCTCAACTGGGACGTGCTCGCCAACCGCTTCAAGCAGGTCGGCGCGCAGCTCTGATCGCCCCGCTCCCTCCCTCCGCCGCGCTCACATCTCGCGCGGAGACCCCAAGCCTCCTCAGCTTCTTCTGAAGCCCGAACCGCGACAGCCCGAGCGTCTTCGCCGCGTGGGTCTGGTTGCCCCCGTGCTCGGCCAGCGCCTGCAGCACCATCGACCGCTCCACGTCCTCGACGGCGTTGCGCAGGTCGAGACCCGTGTGCCCGCCCGACGGAGCGCGCACCTCCGCCGTCACGGTCAGGTGCTCCCCTCGGATCACGTCCTCCGCCAGCACCGCCGCCCGCAGCACCTCGCTCTGGAGCTGCCGGACGTTGCCCGGCCACGGCGCCGCGCAGAGGGCCGCCAGGGCCGCGCGGTCGATGCTCACGTCCCGACGAGCGCCCTGCCGTAGGAAGTGCGCCACGAGGTCGGGGATGTCCTCGCGACGGTCGCGCAGCGACGGGACCCTCACCACGATCACCGCGAGGCGATAGTAGAGGTCCTCCCGGAAGGTCCCGCGGCTGACCATCTCGGGCAGGTCACGGTGCGTCGCCGCCACCACCCGGACGTCCACGCGACGCACCCGCTCGCCGCCCACCGGCCGCACCTCCCCCTCCTGCATCACCCGCAACAGCCGCGACTGCATCGCCGGGGACATCTCCCCGATCTCGTCGAGGAAGAGCGTCCCCCCGTCGGCCGCCTCGAAGAGCCCGGCGCGCGAGCGGTCGGCGCCGGTGAAGGCCCCCTTCACATGACCGAAGAGGGTGCTCTCCAACAGCGTCTCGGGGATCGCACCGCAGTTCTCCGCCACGAAGGGCCGGTGCGCCCTCGGGCTGTTGTCATGGATGGCTCTCGCCACCAGCTCCTTGCCCGTCCCCGACTCCCCCTGGAGCAGCACCGGCATCGGCGTCGGCGCCACCCGGTCGAGCAGCGCGAGCATCCGCCGCATCGCGTCCCCGCGTCCGATGAGCGCGTCGTAGTGGCCGCGGGTAGCCGACGGGTCCACCGAGCGACGCACGGTCTCCAGCTCCGCCCGCTGCCTCGCGACGGCGCGCTCCAGCTCGTCGGCGAGGCGCTCCGAGCGCCGCAGCGAGCGCCGGAGCTCCGTCCTGGAGCGGGCGTTGTCGATGGCCACCGCGGCCGCGTCGGCGAAGGCCAGCGCCAGCGAGCGGGCCCGCTCATCGAAGGCCCCGGCGCGCACCCGGTCGTCGACGTAGATGGTCCCCACGACCTCGCCGCGCACCCGCAGCGGCACCGCCAGCACCGAGCGCAGCCGCAGCCCGAGCACGCTCTGCGTCGCGTCGAAGCGCTGGTCGGTGCTGGCGTCGATGGTCACCACCGGCTCCCCGGTGGTCGCCACCCGCTCGGCGATGGAGCGGGACAGCACCGCCTCGTCGCCCACGAGGTCGCGCTCCCCGAGGTTGCGGGCGTTGCGCACCTTCAGCGCCCCGTCGGGCTCCCGCAGCAGCAGGAAGCCCCGCGAGGCGCCCGTGAGCTCGATGATCGCGTCCATCACCCGGTCGAGCAGCGGAGGGAGCCTCGGCTCGGCGTTGATGCGCTGCACCACCGAGAGCATCCAGCGCCACCGTGCGTCGTCGGCGCTCGGGGGCTCCCTCGCGGGCTCCTTCGAGGCCGGCGCGTGCCTCCGGCGGAAGCACTCGCCCAGGGCATCCGGCAGCGTGGCCGCGAGCGCGTCGACCCGGGCGCGCCTCCTGGAGCGCGTCGACTCCGCGCGGCCCCGATCGCCCGCGACCTCCGCGGCCCCTTCGCTCCACTGGAGCAGCAGCAGCTCGTGCTCGACGCTCGCGTCGGCCTCCACGGCCCGTCGCGCCCGCTGCTCCGCGGGCTCCAGCGCGCCGTATCGGGGGTGCCCCGCCACCGCCAGCGCGAGCCTCGCGATCGCCGCCATCGCCCCCTCGTCGCTGCGCGGCGCGCCCATCGCCGCCGCCGCGGGCTCCAGCGCGCCCGACCCGATCGCCCCGATGGCCCAGCGCGCCCGCAGCTCGCCCGCCAGCGCCGCCGCGCCCAGCTCCCTCACCGCGGCGGCCTCCACCGGCGCCCGCGAGCCCCCGTCCGCCTCCGACTGCAGCGCGTCGACCCACCGGGCCGTGAGCGTGTCGCCCGCCTCCGCCGCGGCCTCCCGCGCCCGACGGAGCAGCGCGCGAGACTCCTCCTCGGCGCCGATCCAGACCGAGAGCGAGCCCAGGTTGGCGAGCGCCCTCGCCACCGACGCCGACTGCCCCTCCGCCGCGAAGAGCGACACCGAGCGCCGCATCGCGAGGTACGCCTCGCCCAGCGCCCCGGCCTCCAGCGCCGCCGCGCCGAGGTTCATCAGGTACGTCGCCGCCGCCCTCGCGTCGCCGTCTCGGCTCGCCGCCTCCCACGCCTCGCGGTACGCCGACGCCGCCCCCGCGAGGTCGCCCGAGCGCTGCGCCAGCATCCCCCGTACGCCCGCCGCGCGGGCCTCACCCGCCGCCCGATCGCCGAGCCTGCGCGCCCACGCCTCGCAGCGCGCCGAGGCCTCCGCCCGGTCGTCCGCCGCCAGCGCCACCAGCGCCGCGACCTCCAGCGCCCGCAGCGCCACCAGCTCCTCCGCGCCCTCGGCCGTCGCCGCGGAGACCACTGCCTCCACCTCCGAGCGCGACGGCATCGCTGCCCGATCGAAGGCCGCACGCAGCCCGATCACCCCCGCGGCGACGCCCTTCGCCCCGCCCTCCGCGAGGTGCCTCGCGACCCACGCGTCCACCGCGTCGCGCTCCCCCGCGCGCAGCAGGATCTCCCCATGCAGCAGCACCGCCGTCGGCGTCGACGCGCCCTCGGTGAGCGCTCTCGCCTCGCCGTGGCGACCGGCCCGACAGAGCAGCGCGGCCAGCGACGTCGGGTCCGCCCAGGCGCCCGCCTCTCGCAGCAGGGCGATGCGCTCCGCGATCGGCGCGCTCCCCTCCGCCAGCGCCCGAACCGTCTCCCGGGTCGCTCCCTCCCGGTCACCCGCCCACGCGAAGATCCTCGCCGCCGCGCCCGCGCCCCTCGGATGCCGCGAGCCCAGGGCCCCGGCGAGGGCGATCACCCACCCTCGCTCCCCGTCGAGCGGCGCCGCCGAAGCGACCGTCGCCGCGACGCGCCCGCCTTCGAGCGCGATCAATCCCCGCTCTCGCAGCCCAGCCACGGCCTCGCCGAGCGCGTCGCCGAAGACCTCCGGGAGGGCATCCACCGCGACCGCCGAGCGCGCCAGCGCCAGGCCTCGCAGCAGCCTCGCCGCGGAGGCCGTGAGCCCCTCCGGGCTCGCTCCCTCGCCGGGCGTCTCCTCGGCGCCCATCGCCGCCGTAGGGATCGCCGACGGGCCCACCACCCGCACCGCCCGCACCACGCGCCCGGACCATCCCCCGGTCGCCGTCCGCCAGCGCTCGACCACGGCGCCCGCCACCGGGGCACGGTGCAGCTCGCTGAGGAGCGCGCCCAGGGCCTCGCCCGACAGCGGGGTCCGCTCGAAGGCCGCGACCCTCGCGCCGTCCGGGGCCTGCGTGCTCGTCGCCAGCACCGCCATCGGAGCGTCGACCCCGAAGCGCCTCGACCGCTCGACCGTCGCGAGGGCCGCGCTCAGCGCCTCGGGCGAGGCGTCCTCCATCACGAACACCGTCGGCCGCTCGCAGGGCGCCGGCGCCCCGTCCTCTCTCGCGAGCACCTCGCCCCGAGAGGCCGCGGCCACCCTCGACAGACGCAGCGCGTCCTCCAGCAGTCGCCGTCTCCCGGACCCCTCCGGGCCCACGAGGATCACCCCCGCCCAGCCGCCACCGATCGCCGCGGCGATTGCCTCCGCCACCCTCGCGGCCTCCGTCCGGTCGCCCTGCCACCGCGGCGCCGCGGGGACCGTCTCGTCATCCGTGGTCCACGCCCGCACCGCACTGGTCTCCGGCAGCCAGCGGGCTCCATCCAGCGACCACCTCCGAAGAAACGACCCCGCCGACGAGGGCCTCTCGCTCGGGTCGGCCGCGACGCAGGCGGCGATCACCGAGCGCAGCGGACCAGGGATGCGAGCGAATACACCGTCTTGTAAGGTCCCGAGGCCTCCCAGCGAGGCGAGCACCGCCCGGGCGTCCGTCGCATCGGCCACCAGCGGGTGTCCTCCGCCCAGCGCCATCGCCAGCGAGACGCCCAGCGCGTAGAGGTCGCGCGATGGGGTCGCCGCCCCGAAGAGGGCCTCCGGCGCCGCGAAGGCCAGGCTCCCCCGCAGCCCGGCGCTGCGCTCCCCCACGGCGATCGCGGCGCCCAGGTCGACGAGCACCGCCCGATCGCCGCGCACCAGGATGTTCGAGGGCTTCACGTCGCCGTGGACGATGCCGACGGCGTGAAGCGCCTCCAGGGCCCCCGCGACGCAGACGCCTGCCCGCACCACGGCCGCGGTCTCGCTGACGGCGTCCAGCGAGACCCCCTCCACCAGGTCCATGACCGCGAAGGAGCCGCCGCCCGGCAGCGCCCCGAGGTCGCGGGTGCGAGCGAGGTGAGGGTGATCGAGCGAGAGCAGAAGCCGGGCGTGCGAGGCGTCGATCGCCCGGTGCTGCACCTTCACCGCGCAGGCCTCTCCCCCGGCGCGCAGGTCGGCCGCCCTCCAGACCGATCCCTCCTCGCCCCCTCCGAGTCGGGCGACGAGGCGGTACCGGCCTGCGACGATGCTCCCTGTGTTCATGCCATCCACGTCGCCAGGCCTTTGCACGATGGGTTCCGCCAACGAACATGGCGGCTTCGTGCATTGGACGTCAACTGAGGTTGTCAGTCGACGGTCACCCGGGTGATCGCCCGAGCCCCTGGCCTCACATCGCGTATGGTCTCGGGTGTGCGTTGGGATCGCTGGGTACTTCCGCCTGCGGTGAGCGCCGCCGTGTTCGCGGTGCTGTCGGTCTCTCCGCCCATCGGGTCGTCGACCGCCTCGGTCTACCGGCTGGAGTCCCTCGGTGACCCATCGGCGGGGAGCCCGTGGCTGCTGCGCGCCCGCATCACCGCGGAGTCCGTGGGGACGCCGTCGCTGAGGCTCACTTCACCCGACGCGACCGTGGACTCCATCGCGTCGCTACGCGACCGGGGAGGGTGGTTCCGTGCGCTGGTCCCGGCGTCGGCGAGCGAGCTGCGCCTGCACCTGCGAGACGCCTCGGGGGTCCATCGGCTGCGCGCCGCCGTGGGCCCGCAGCGCTCCCTCTCCGCCGCACCCCGCGTCGACGAGCGCGTCCTCGTCGTCGAAGGAACCCTCGTCCCCGAGCTCGCCAGCGAGGTGATCGTCCGCCCCTCCGGGAGCTCCGTGGCGCTCCTCCCGGTGACCGATCAGGTGGCGATCGATCCCCCGCGTCGCTCGGTCGACGAGTGCGGCCTCGCGAGCTTCAGCGTGCGCGTCTCGGGCCTCGGCGCCCCGGTCTCGATGAGCACCTCGGGCCCCTCGGGAGAGCGCCGCGACGAGCTCCGCCTCCCGCTGGTGCCGGGCGGCATCGCGGTGCGCGACGAGGGCGACGCGGTGCGCTTGCGGGCGACGAGCCCCGGGTCGACCGCTCACCTCGTCGCGGGGGATGCGTCGGGCCCCACCTGGTGGTCGGCCGCGGAGCTGGTCGCCGACGGCGACGAGGGCAGCGCCCGCGTCCAGCTTCCCCCCGGAGCGCTCTGGATCACCGCGTCTCGCAGCGGCGACCTCTCCGAGCCCGTCTCCCCGCTGCTCCGTCCTGTGTCGCCGCCCTGCGTGGCGACCCCGCTGGGGCAGCGGCTCGCCCGCGGTCGCCTTGCGCCTCCGGTCCTCCCAGGGCTTCGTGTGCTCTGGGACGGCCCCTCGGAGGGATCGGAGCGTGCCCGTCAGCAGGTGCAGCGCGCCCGGGCGCTCTGCGTCGGCGGACTCGCGGTGAGCGTGGCGCTGGAGGTGCTCCTGCTGCTGGGAGCGGGTCTCGCGAGCGGGCCCTCGTCGCTCCGCGCGCTCACCGGCGATCGCCGCGACCGGCTGGGCATCCTGGCTGCGGGAATCTCGACCCTGCTTCTGATGGGCGTCGCCCTGGCGCTCGCGGTAGGGATTCGTGCCCCTTGATGCGAGGTGCCATCGTCCCTCACACTACTGCCGAGCCAGGAGGCTAAGAAAACTCATGTCGTCACGCGTCCTAGTCGTTGAACCGGTTGAAGAACTTCGCGTCCCGCTGATGCGCGCACTGCGTGCGCGGGGCGTCGGCGTCGATGCGTTCGCGAGCGCCGCGGAGGTGATCGAGGCCCTCAAGGGCGGTCCCGCCTGGAGCCGCGCCCTCATCGAGCTCACGCTCCCTGACGGGGACGGCGCGACGCTGGCCGAGCGGCTTCGGGTGCACTCGCCCGAGATCGATCTCTGCTTCGTGACGGGCGGCGTCGACGGCGAGCTCCTCTGCCGCGCCCACGCGCTGGGAACGATCCTCTGGAAGCCCCTCGGCCTCGGGCCGCTCTGCGAGCGCTTCATCTCCGACACCCGGCGCTCCGGGGTGGTCGCCCGCGTCGACGTGCCGGGCCTCCCCATCGCGCGTCGCGGCTGAGCTCCCGGCCCTCTCCGTCCGATTCAGGTCCCGATCGCCCCTGAGGCCGCCAGCGCGTCGATGCGCGCGTCGTCGATCCCGGCCTCCCGAAGAATCTCCCTGGTGTCCGCTCCCGCGGCGCGAGGCGGCGTGTGGGCCTGGTCCGCGCCCGGTCCCACCGGCGTTCGAAACGCCAGCATCGGACCTCCGCCGAAGCCCTCCGTCTCGAAGAACACCCCGCGGTGCTGGTGCTGCGCATCGCCCGGGAGCTCATGCGGTTCGAGCACGGGTTCGAGGCAGCAGTCGTGGGTGCGCGAGAAGGCCTCCCACTCGGCCCGGGTGCGCCCCGCGATCACCGCGGCGACCGAGGCCTTGAGGGCGGGCTGGTGGCTCCCCGGGACGAGCGCATCGAGGGTCGGGTCGAGCCCGACCGCGGTGGCGAAGGCGGTCCAGAACTTGGGCTCCAGCGCCCCGAGGGCCACCGCCTTCCGATCGGCCGTGAGGTAGGTCGCATAGGCCGCGATGCCGCCGTCGAGGACGTTGTCCCCGCGCGGTCTCGGCCGCTCGCCCGCGAAGAGCGAGGCCAGCGCGAAGGTGGCCAGCGGCACCGCCCCCTCGGACATCGCGATGTCGGCCACGCAGCCGACGCCCGTGCGCGACCGCTCCTGAAGCGCTGCCAGGATCGCCACCACCGCCCAGAGAGCGCCGCCCGCGACGTCGGCCATCTGCGCCCCGGAGACGGCGGGAGGCTCATCGGCGGGGCCGGTCACGCCCAGCACGCCCGCGCGGGCGAGGTAGTTGAGGTCGTGCCCGGCGCGCTTCGCAAGCGGACCGTCCTGGCCATAGCCGGTGATCGCGCAGACGATGAGCCCCGGGTGGAGCGCGCGGAGCGCCGCGTGGCCGACGCCCAGCCGGTCGAGCACGCCCGGGCGGAAGCCCTCGATCAGCACGTCGTAGCGGGGGACGATCCGCCGCAGCGTCTCCGCGCCTTCGGGGCTCTTCAGGTCGATGACCAGGCTCCGCTTGTCGCGGTTGAGCGCCTGCCACGCCGCCCCCTGGCCGTCGACGCTCGGCGGCATCTGCCGGAGGTAGTCGCCGGGAAAGGGATCTTCGAGCTTGTCGACGGCGGCGCCGAGGTCGGCGAGCACGAGCGACGCGAAGGGGCCAGGCAGCAGCCGGGTGAGGTCGAGGACCCGAACGCCCTCCAGCGGACGCCGGTGTCGGAGCGATTCAGGGAGCATTGGGGGGAGGGGTTCCGGTGGGGCGCCCCGGGGGGGGCCGTGGGCACCGCCACCCGGCGACGGAGCGGGTTGGAGACTACTTGAGGAGGTTGAACAGCTTGGTGAGGTTCATCGCCAGCATCTGGTTGCCCTTGACCTTGAGCTTGCCGGCGAAGAAGAGCTTCATGCCTGCGCTCGGGTCGGCGACCATCGTCTGGAAGTCCGCGTCGGCCACGTCGATGGTGACCTGCGCGTCGGTGGAGGTACCCTCCACCGCGGTCGGGGGATTGGAGACCAGGTCGATGGTCCAGTTGCCCGAGCCCGCGATGTTGAGCTGGTACTTGCCGCCGATCTTGCGGGCCTCGTCGCCGCGCCGCGAGAGCGCGCCGGGAATCTCCTCGTTGAACAGCTTCTTCGTGTCGACCGTCATGACAGAGCCTCCGTGATCGGGCGCGTTCGGTAACTGAACCGCCATTCAGCGCGACGGGATATCACCGGCCCGGCGATGGTGTCAAAGCCCTCGGAGCCTGTGCTACGTCGGCCGTCGAATGAACGCGCGCATCGTATGCGGTTGCCTCGTCGTGGTGCTCACCGGCTGCCCTCGCGCCCGCGCCCCGGCGGTCGACGCGGGCGCCCCCCGCGCGGACGTCGAGCGGGTGCCTGCGGTGGCGGAGATTCCCCCGCCCGGCCCGTCGGCCGACGGTCAGGAGATCGACGTCCCGCTGCGCTGGATCCACCTCCTGGCGGAGCCCGCGCCCACCGGGAGCACCCCCTACGCGGTGGTCGGAGCGACGGTGCCCTGCGGCTTCGTCCCTCGCTACACGGTGAGCGAGCGGAGCGACGGCGAGGTGCGGCTGCGGATGCGCGCGCAGCGACGCGCCACCGACGGCGGCCGCTGCGACGGAGGGACGCCCGTGGTGGAGCTCGTCTCCCTCTCCCTCATCCGCCTCGGCACCTGGCGGGTGGTCGACGCCGTGGCCCACGGCGAGGGCGACGCGCCCGCGCCGACGCCGCGCGTGCTCCACGTCGTGCCCGACGACGCCACCCTGGCTCCCGCCGCCGAGCGCTGGACCCGCCCCTGCCGCGCCACCGCCGACTGCGCCGGGGGCGGCCTCTGCGCGCGGGTCGGCGCGGCGCCCATCTGCCTTCCCCCGATGGACCCGTGGCTGCACCTGGGGCGTCCCTGCCCGGAGGGCACCCGCTCGGTCCAGGCCACCCCGGTCTCGGCGGGCGATGGGGCCCCGTGGCGGGCCTGCGTCGCGGCCTGCGACCGCGCAGGTCACTGCCCTGGACGACTGCAATGTGACGCCGCCGGGATCTGTCTGCCCTCGCCGAGCGTTGACGCGGGAACCTCTGACGCTGGCCGTGGTCCATCCACCCAAGGACCGGCCACCGCCGGGCGTTGACGCACAGGACACTCGCGAGGAGCCGACTTCATGGGCGACGCATCGAAGACCGAGCGCTGGAGCATCTGGATCGATGACGCCGTCCGCACCCTGCGCGTCGCGGGCTTCACGCTCGTCAGCGAGCCCGACGGCCTGACCGGTCGCCGCGCCGTGACGGTGGGCGAGCGCGACGGCTGGACGGTGACCTGCACCCTGCGCGATGACCGGACGGGGCCTCCCTCGACGGAGGTGCGGTGCCGCGCCGAAGGGGTCCCGGTCGAGCTCACGCTGCGCCCCGAGCTGGTGGGCGAAGGCTTCGACAAGCTCCTCGGAATGACCCTCGATCAGCCCGTCGGGGACGATGAGTTCGACCGGGTGTTCGTGATCGCCTCGGCGCCTCGCTCCGTGGCCTCGTCGCTGCTGCTCGCCCCGCTGAGGGAGAAGCTCTCGGCCCTTCCCCGGAGCAGCGAGGGCCCGGCGCTCTCGCTCAAGCACGGCGAGATCGTGCTGCGCTGGTGGGCGGAGCCCGACTCCGATCACCTCGCGGCGGGCATCGAGGTCGTCGCGGAGATGCACCGGCTCCATCGCCAGATGGTCGAGGGCGACGGGGCCTTCGGTCACGGGCCCTTCCGCCAGGGGGCGGCGGGCGACCGGGCGATCGATCCCACCGCGCGCGAGACGGCGTGGCAGCGCTTCGCCCAGGCCCGTCGGCGCACGGCCACGGTGCTCACCGCGGCGACCCTCGCGGGCGTCGGCTTCCTCGCGGCGGTCATCACCCACCACCCCTGAGCGGCGGTTCAGCGCCGACCGAAGAGCGAGGGCAGTCCGTCCGCGAAGGTGAGCGCGCCGAGCGTGAAGACCGAGAGGTAGATCCCACCCACGATCAGCGCGTTGAGCAGGTGGTCGGGCCGACGCAGCTCGACGCTCCGCACCCGGTCGAGGTCGACCCGCACGCCGAGCCCCGTGTCGGCGTCGCTGCCCTGCGCGAAGGGGCCGATCACGGAGGTCACCCGCAGGTCGCGAACCCCCTCCGAGGCCGTGAAGCGGGCGCGCTGCGAGCGCAGGTCGACCTCGCCCGAGCGCACCGCCGCCATCGCCACGGGCCGCCACTGCGCGCACCCCACGGACAGCACCAGCAACATCGCCACCGGGGCCTGGCGAGCCCTCATCGCAGGCTCCATCCGAAGGAGAGCAGCGCGCCGCGCACCGCCGGATCGCCCACGCCGACGCCGCCCGCGAGCAGCCGCAGCGAGAGCGCGCCCTCCTCGCGAGCGCCGAAGCGGAAGCCGGTCTCGAGCGCCCCACCGAGGTCGAGGAAGGTCGAGCCGACGGAGGCGGCCTCCCGGCCCAGCGTGCGGACGCTGCGGTCGGCGCTGACGCAGTACGCGACGGACTCGCCCGAGGCGCTCCCGATCCAGAGCCCCACGCGCATCGCGAGGCCCACGTAGAAGGGCGACCGGAGGGAGAACACGCGCGCCCGGAGGCCGAAGGAGAGGCCCGCCTGGGCGCCCCAGCCGGGCAGCGGGTCGAAGGAGCGCGAGCCCGCGCAGGCCATTCCCGTGACGCCCTCGGACAGCGCCCTCGGCACCGCCGTCATCACCTGCGGCCCAAGGAACTCCAGTCGACCATGCACCTCCAGCAGGTCGCTGATGGCGCGGCGCGCGTCGAGGCCCACCGCGAGCGTGAGCGCGGACGACCAGTCGACCACGCCCTCGTCGCTCGTGCGCCCGAGGCCCGAGAGCACCACGACCCCGCCCTCGATGGCGGGCCTCCAGCGGGCGCGCGGCGCGCGGACGGCGTCGTCCTCCCGGCGGCGCGCGGCGGCCGACGGGGTGACCGCGGAGGGGGGCAGGTCGACGAAGGTCTGCGCCGCCATCGTCTGGGCACAGACGATCGTGAGCGCGAAGCTCATCGCCCGGGGAGGGGGAAGGGCAGGGGGAACGGCAGCGGTGAGCCGCCGTTGCTCCCGCCCTGCGCCGCGCCGATCGCGGGCGGCCGTACGCCGTTGCGCCACTGCGACGACCAGAGCTGGATGACCGGCCGACGGATCGCCGCCGGCGGGTGGGAGCGCACGAAGTAGAGCAGCGGGGAGTTGCCGCGCAGGCCCTCGAGGCGCTCGAAGAAGTTCATGCTCATCACGGCGCCCTCCTCGGTCCAGCGGCCGGTGGTGCGACGCGAACCAGTGTCGAGCACGTTGACGGTGCCCCAGGTGTCGGCCTCGACCTCGAGCGGCTGGTTGAAGAGCGGAGCGAGGTTGGACACCGCGCGCTCCAGGTCTTCGAGGTCGCCCTGCTGCTGTGTGGCGGGCGACCCGTTGGCGCAGCCCGTGTGGCCCCGGTAGTGGTGCGCGAGCTCGTGGCCCAGGATGAACGCGATCTGGACGTCGTAGAGGTATCGCTGGCGGGCGAGCTTCTGTGGGTTGAACGCCATCGCCGAGGGCACGACGCCGTCGGGCAGGCCGCGCACCATCTGCTCCTGGTTGATCATCCGCACGGTGCGGTCGGTGTAGTCCTGGAGGAGGCGCGTGCCCGCGATCTCGTCGACCGCGCGCGCCTCCGCGGTGGCGGCGTGGAGCACCAGGATCGCCGCGGTCGCGACCATGAAGGCCCTACCCCCGCGGGTGCAGCCTGCGGCGGCGTTCACCTCGGTGAGGGAGTTCACGAAGTTGAGCGGGATGTTCGCGACCCGGCTCTGGTGGGTGGGCTCGAGGTTCGCGCTGAGGGTGCTGATGAGGTACTGGGCCTCCTGCTCGAGGAAGGGCAGCGTGAACGACCCGTCGGGCTCGACCGCGCCCGGAGGCAGCGGCGCCGTCTCGATGGCGGACGCGCCCTGCGGGGCCGCGGGGCCCTGGTTCGGCTGCGGAGTACCGAGCGTGGGCAAGCCCGGGATGGCCGGGATGGGGATGCCGAAGGGACCGGTCTGCGTCGTGGGTGCGGGCGCCGGGGGTGCAGGCGCGGGGGTGAGCGTCGGCACGGCGGGGGCGGCGCCGGAGGAGGCGGTCTCCTCGCGCCTCCGGCAGGACGCCATCAGGAGCGCGAACAGCAGGGCGGAGCGGGTGAGGTGGGTCATGCGTTCTTTCGGAGGGCGTCGATGATCGCGTCATGCACCCGGGGACGCAACGCGCGAATCCCCACCGAGGCCCGCGAGGGGTGCACCCGATTGGTCACCAGCGCGATCGCCACGTCGAGCTCCGGCTCGCACCAGAGCGAGGTCCCGGTGAACCCGAGGTGACCGAAGGCCCGCGGGCCGAAGTGCCGCCCGCTCGACGACGCCCCGGGGCTCACCCCGTCCCAGCCGAGCCGGTGCGATCCTCCCGGCCTCGGCGCGATCATCGCCTCGATGAGCTCGGGGCCGAGCCAGCCGCCCTCGCCGCGAAGCCCGTCGAGGCAGGCGCGCCCCAGCGCCGCCATCGCCGCGGCCGTCCCGAAGAGCCCCGCGTGGCCCGCGACCCCGCCCAGCGCGTAGGCGTTCTCGTCGTGCACCTCGCCCTGCACCACGCGCCCCCGCCACGGGCAGCGCTCCGTGGGCGCGACCTCCGCGGCGCGCCACCGCTCGCCGACGCCCCGCGCATGCAGCGCGTCCAGCCCGAGCGGAGCGATCACCGCCCGGCGCACGACCGCGTCGATCGCCTCGCCCGCGCGGTGAGCGATCGCCTCGCCCGCGAGGATGTACCCGAGATCGCTGTACACCGCCTCGCCTCCCTCGGAGATCGGCGACGACGCGACGACGTCCAGCACCCGCTCTCGGGCCGTCGCGGTGCCGCAGTCCGAGAGCGCCACCTGCTCGTAGGCGGCGATCCACGCGGGCAGCCCGGCGCGGTGAGAGAGCAGCGCGTCGAGCCGCAGCGCCGCGATCGCCCCGCCGAAGCGCGAGGGCCAGAGCGCGCCGAGGGGCTCGTCGAGCGAGAGCACGCGGGCTTGCGAGAGCCGCACCGCCGCGAGCGCCGTGAGGGGCTTGGTCAGCGACGCGAGGTCGTAGACGGTGGCGTCGCTCACCGGATGGTCGGCCGCGCCGTCGAGCGTGCCGACCGCGATGAGCCGCGGCTCAGCGCCCGCGAGCGAGAGGGCCACCTGCGCTCCCGGCGTCGCACCCGAGGCGACAGCGTCGAGCAGCAGCGGTCGCAGCGCACGGTCGAACTCGTCGGGGGTGATGGGGTCGCGCATCGCGGCGAAGGATACGGTGCGGGGGTGGCGCGGCGGAGGGCTTCGGGTATGTTCCGCCGCCGCTGATGCCCGACCATACGGAAGATTCACTGCCCCGACGCTGCCGAGACCTGAGCCCCGTGGGAGGGGTGCTCCGCGCCAGCGACGATGATTTCCGGGTCGACGAGATCCCTTCGTACGAGCCGTGCGGCGAGGGGGAGCACACGTACCTGCGCTTCGAGAAGCGCGACATGACCACGCCCTACGCCATCACCCAGATCGCGCGCGCCCTGAAGATCCAGGCGAGGGACATCGGGTACGCGGGGATGAAGGACCGTCACGCGGTCACCACGCAGACCGTCAGCCTGCCGAGGGTCGACCCCGAGCGGGTGTCGGCGATGGTCATCCCCGGGATGCGCGTGCTCTCGGTGACCCGGCACCGCAACAAGCTCCGCACCGGGCACCTCAAGGGCAACCGCTTCGAGCTGCGGGTGCGCGAGCTGCCCGACGGCGTCGACGCGTCCCTCGCGAGGGCGCGCTCCATCGCCGAGGTCGTCGGCCGCGCGGGGGTGCCCAACTACTTCGGCGAGCAGCGCTTCGGCCGCGACGGCGACAACGCCGCGAAGGCGAGGGAGTGGCTCTCCGGCGAGAACTCCGGGCCGCGAGATCCGCACCAGCGGCGGTTCATGGTGTCGGCGCTCCAGTCGCAGCTCTTCAACGCGTGGCTGGGCGCGCGGGTCCGCGACGGGCTGCTCGATGCGTACGTCGAGGGCGACCTCGCGGCGCGCGGCGCCACGGGTCGCCCGTGGCTGATCACCGCCGACGACGCGGCGCTGCTCTACCCGACCGGCGAGGCGTCCCCGACGGGCCCGATGTTCGGCCGCTCGATGGATCGCCCGACCGGCGCCGCCGAGGCGCGCGAGGAGGCGGTGCTGGCGGAGGCCTCCCTCGACCGCGCCTTCTTCGACCGCATCGGAGCGCTCGCGGAGGGTACCCGCCGGCTGGCGCGGGTACTGGTCGAAGACCTCTCGGTGACCGCCGAGGGAGACGCGCTGCTCTTCCGCTTCACGCTCCCGTCGGGCGCCTACGCGACGGTGGTGATGCGCGAATTCGGGGTGTCTTCGGCGTCGTCGACCCCTACGGTTGAAACAGGTTCCGCGGACGAGCATCCCACGATGCAGCCCGAGCTCGCGTCTACGGGCGCGGACCAAGCGAAGTACAGGTAACGCATGCACCAAGGTGGCTTCTCTCTCATCCGTCTCTTCACCTCCTTCGCGATGCTCGGGGCCGAGTGGGTGATGTGGGTCCTGGTGGCGCTGTCGGTGGCGTCGGTGGCGCTGATGCTGGAGCGGGCCCGGTACTACCGCTCGCTCGACGACGACCTGGAGAAGCTGAGCGACGAGGTGCGCGGGCTGCTTCGCAAGGGCGACCTGGCGGGCGCGCGGGCCCGGCTGGAGAAGTCCCCCTCGCCGGCCGCGGTGGTGGCGCTGGCGGGCCTCGCGGAGTTCGACAGCGGCTTGAAGAGCGCCGAAGAGGCGATGGCGGGCGCGACGGTGCGGGTGCGGCTCAACCTCGAGAG